>FLOH01001478.1_pt1 | contig 36710 bp, 32 predicted proteins | sample 756751 | NCBI WGS metagenome assembly FLOH01 (sample SAMEA4026879, study PRJEB14308) | marine metagenome | biome: coastal water; material: water | depth 74 m
TACGCTTGCATCCCCAGTTGCGAGGATTGCTACTTCCGCAAAAAGATGCTCTGTGCGCTTGATTTTGAGGAACCCTGCGCGACCTTTCGGCCGAACCGTCCCGAGGGCCTGGTCCCGCCGAGGCAGCCCGTCCTCTTGCTCCGACCGCCCCGCTGGGCGTCGGAGAGCCGCTGAATCTGGGCGCCCAGCAGAGGCCCTCGAAAACCCTCAGCGGGCGGGCGTAATAACCTTCTAGATCGATGAAACTGACCGTTCTTGGAAAGTCACCGGCATGGCAGGACGCCGGAGGAGCATGCAGCGGGTACCTCGTCTCCGAAGACGACACCACGATCCTGATCGACTGTGGCAACGGAGTCTTCGGCAAACTTCGTTCCCGACACGACTACGTGGACGTAAATGCGATCTTTATCTCGCACCTTCATGCTGACCACTTCCTCGACCTGATCCCGTTCGCTTTCGCGCTCAGCTTCGCTCCTCGTCAGCAACCGGTGCCGGTGGACCGGTGGCCGGGCACCGACAGCCCGGCCAGGCCCCTGCTCTTCGGTCCACCCGGAGCGAAACAGGCCATGACTTGCGTTTGCGAATCTTTCGGGTTCTCAGACCTGATCGAAGACGCTTTCGAATTCCGCGAATACGATCCGGCCGAGACGATCCCGGCCGGGCCGATGTCGATCACATTCAGGGAAGTTCCGCACTACACGGAGACCTTCGCGATCGAAGCCACTTCTTCATCCGGGTCGCGAATTACATACGGGGCTGACTGTCGGCCAAATGACGCACTGGTCGATTTCGCCAGGGATACCGACCTGTTGATCGCCGAAGCGACTCTGCCGCGCCCTGAGCGCAGTGGTATCCGGGGCCACCTGACGCCGGCGGAAGCAGGTGAGCATGCGAGTGCCGCGGCGGCCAGGCGGCTCGTGATCACCCACATTTCGGATGAACTCGATCCGGTTTGGGCCGCGGACGAGGCCGCCACGAAATTCGACGGTCCGCTTGAGGTTGCCGTCGAAGGCCTTGAGATCGAAGTTTGACCAACGGACGCTGCCGGGTCCGTAAGCTACATACCCATGTCTGATCGAGATCTTTTTGCGAATTTTGCCCGCATGCGCCGGGAGATGGACGAGATGCTCAGCGGTACCTGGGGCCGGGCGACCTATACCAGCCGCCGCTCCAGCGGCTTCTCGCCGAACGTGGACGTCTACTACTGCGGCGAGCCTCAGCGGGCGGTCGTCAAATGCGACCTCGCCGGCATTGATCTTGCCAGTGTCGGAATCGAGGTCAGCGGACGGCAGCTGACGATAGTCGGCGAGCGGGCTGTCCAGGAAACTGAAGGCCGGGTCTATCAACAGGTCGAGATCCCGACCGGCCCGTTCAGGCACATAGTCGAACTCCAGGTCGATGTCGACGCTGATCAGGCCCGTGCCAACTATGAAGACGGGATCCTGCGGGTTGACCTGCCTCTGCGGGACGAGAGCGATGTGACCCGCACCGTGCCGATCGACAGCGCCACACGAAAGCCGGAGATCGATGGCTGAGGGCGAATCCGTGCCGGTGCTCGAGGTGGTCGAAAGCGGCGACGAAGAGGCGGCGATCCGGGCCAGCGAGTCTTTGCCCGATGCGATGCCCGTCCTGCCGCTGCGGGATACCGTCGCCTACCCGGATACGCTGGCGCCGCTAGGGGTGGGACAGGAACGTTCGATCAAGCTTGTCGATGATGTTCTCGCTTCAAACCGGATGCTGGTCATGGTTGCTTCGAAGGACCCCGAGGAGGACACTCCGGGCCCGGACCAGCTCTACGACGTAGGTGTGGTCGGCGTCGTCTCCAGGATGCTCAAGGTCCCGGACGGCACGATCAGGGTGCTGGTTCAGGGCAACCAGAGGGTCAGGCTCGGTCCGTACGTGGCCGAGTCCCCGTACCTGGTCGCCCGCATAACCGAGATTCCAGACGAGGTCGATGCGACCCCTGAGCTGGAAGCTCTTACACGAAACGTCCAACGCACTTTCTCCGAGATCATCGAACAGATTCCGTACCTGCCGGAAGAACTGCAGATGGCGGTCACCAACGTCGATGAGCCGTCGGCTCTATCCCACCTGATCGCCGGCGCCCTGAGGATTTCGACCGAAGAGAAGCAGTCACTGCTCGAAGAAGTTGAAGTGACCAAGAGGTTGCGCATGCTCTCCGAGATCCTCGCGCGGGAACTTGAAGTGATCCAGCTCGGTTCGCAGATCCAATCCGAGGTCCAGTCCTCGATCGACAAGGGGCAGCGGGAGTATTTCCTTCGCGAGCAGCTCAAGGCGATTCAGGCCGAGCTCGGCGAAGAGGACGAACAGGTGGCCGAAGCGAACGAGCTGCGGGAGCGTATCGAGGCGGCCAACCTTCCCGAACACGCGCTTCAGGCTGTCGAGAGAGAACTTTCCCGGCTGGAGAAGCTGCCTCCGGCGGCGGCTGAGCACGGGGTCATCCGAACCTACATTGAATGGCTGGTCGACCTGCCCTGGGACAGCGAGTCGGTAGACAACCTTGACATCGAGCATGCCCACCAGGTCCTCGACGATGACCACTACGACATGGAGCAGATCAAGGACAGGATCCTCGAGTATCTGGCTGTGAGGAAACTCAATCCCGGGTCACCAGGCCCGATCCTCTGCTTCGTCGGGCCCCCGGGAGTCGGCAAGACTAGCCTGGGCAAGTCGATTGCGCGGGCCCTGGGCCGCGATTTCGAGCGAATCTCAGTCGGCGGTCTTCGCGACGAGGCTGAGATACGCGGCCATCGCAGGACCTACATCGGGGCGATGCCCGGCACCATCGTGCGGGCCCTGCGTGATGCCGGGTCCCGCAACCCCGTCTTCATGATCGACGAAATCGACAAGATGGGCTCCGATTTCCGGGGCGATCCCTCTTCGGCCATGCTCGAAGTGCTCGATCCTGCCCAGAATGACTCCTTCAGGGACCACTACCTGGACATTCCGTTTGACCTGTCCGACGTGATGTTCATTGCAACAGCAAACGTGCTCGATACGATCCCCGGGCCGCTACGTGACCGCATGGAGACGATCCAGCTTTCCGGCTATACGGTCGACGAAAAGCGCCACATCAGCCGCCGCTACCTGGTGCCGAGACAAATCCGGGACAACGGCCTGAAGCCGGGCCAGATCGTATTTACCGACCCGGCGTTGACCGCGATCATCGAGGAATATACGAGGGAAGCCGGGGTCAGGAACCTGGAACGCGAAATCGGATCGGTTTGCCGCAAGGTCGCGAGGGTATTTGCTGAAAATGGAGGCAAAGGCAAGCGGGTCAAGGTTTCGGGCAAGAAAGTCCGTGAACTGCTCGGGCGCCGGCGGGTCTTCTCCGAAAGCCGGAGACGGACCAAGGTTCCGGGCGTATCCACCGGCCTCGCCTGGACGCCGACCGGCGGTGACGTGCTTTTCATCGAAGCGACCGCAATGCCGGGTGGAGGCAAGCTGGTGATTACCGGACAGCTCGGTGATGTGATGAGGGAATCGGCTCAGGCAGCGGTTTCCTACGTTCGTGCCAACGCGGGCAAAGTAATTCCCGGCGTTGATGAAAAGTGGTTCGCCGAGCATGACATCCACATCCACGTTCCGGCAGGGGCGGTGCCGAAAGATGGTCCTTCGGCTGGCGTGGCGATGACCGTCGCCCTGGTATCCATGATCACCGGGCGACCTGTAAAAAACAACGTCGCAATGACCGGAGAGATCACGCTGACCGGACAGGTGCTTCCGATCGGAGGCGTCAAGGAGAAATCACTCGCTGCCCAGCGTGCGGGAATCAAGACAGTGATCCTGCCTTTTCGAAATGAAGGCGACGTGGAAGACATTCCGGAGCACGAAAGGGCCGGCCTCGATTTCATCTACGCAGGCGAGGTAAGCGACGCATTGCAGGCCGCGCTTGAGCCCAAACGACGGAAGTAACGCTATTCTCGGAAAACAGATCACCAGACCAAGCGAGGGACGATATGCCTAAAGACATTTCCAGCAAAGCCGGGCAAGCCTATTCGGCCGCCCGTGAAAACCAGTACGTCCGCCGGCTGATCGAGGACGAAGAACTGCGCGAAAGCCTCGCTGCCGCCTACTCTTCGAGCCGCAAGGCCTATGGCCGGATCTCATCGAGCAGGAACTCGGCCGTTGAGTCGGTGACAAGCGACCGCCGGGTCAAGAGGGAACTCAGAAACGCCACCGAGGCACTTCGTGAAGCCAGCGAGCGCATTCGTGAGCCAAAACGCAAGGGCCATGCCTTCCGCAATCTTTTCGCGGTCGGTCTGCTGACTGGCGGCCTGGTGCTGATTTTCAGCGAAACCGCGCGAAAGACGCTGCTTGACACCATTTTCGGTGCCGAGGAAGAGTTCGTCTACACCTCGACCACATCGGCCGACGGAGCACCTCAGACCAACGGGACCCCGGTCAGCGACTAGGGTCCCTAGACTCCCGCGTTCTCATGGAGCGCCGGGAAGACATACGAAATATCGCGATCGTGGCCCACGTGGACCACGGCAAGACAACGCTGGTCGACGCCATGCTCTGGCAGTCGGGTGCTTTTCGCAAGGGCCAGGATGTCAACGAGCGGGTCATGGACTCGATGGATCTCGAGCGCGAGAAGGGCATCACGATCCTCGCCAAGAACACTGCCGTGCGCTACGAGGGCGTGAAGATGAACATCATCGATACGCCCGGCCACGCCGACTTCGGAGGCGAGGTCGAGCGCGGCCTGACCATGGTCGATGGCGTCGTACTCCTGGTGGACTCGTCCGAGGGCCCCCTGCCGCAGACCCGCTTCGTCCTGGGCAAGGCGCTCGAAGCCGGCTTGCCCGTGATCCTTGTGGTAAACAAGGTCGACCGTCCCGACGCCCGGATCGATGAAGTGGTCGACGAGGTCTACGAACTCTTCATCGATCTCGGGGCTGAAGGCGACCAGATTGAATTCCCGATCGTCTTCACCAACGCCAAAGCGGGCTGGGCGTCAATGGAGCAGGGCGAAGAAGGCAGCGACCTCGCGCCCCTGATGGATCTGATGACGGACTACATCCCGGCTCCCGAGTTCGACCCCGAGCACCCGATGCAGGCCTACGTAACCAATCTTGACGCTTCGCCGTACCTCGGACGCCTGGCGCTCTGCCGGGTGCGCCACGGCAAGATCAGGTCGGGCGCCAGGGTCGCCTGGTGCCGGGCGAACGGCGAAATCGAAGCGGCGACAATTTCGGAGCTTTTTGTCACCGAGGCACTCGATCGTGTGCCGGCCGACGAGGTCGGGCCAGGCGAAATCATCGCGATCGCCGGCATCCCGGAAATCACAATAGGTGAAACTCTGGCCGACGCCGAAGACCCAAGGCCGCTACCGGTAATCGAGGTTGACGAGCCGTCACTTTCGATCGTCGTCGGACAGAACACATCGCCCATGGCCGGTCGCGAAGGCGACAAGGTCACCGCCCGTCAGATCCAGAGCCGGCTCGAGCAGGAGCTGCTCGGCAACGTCGCGATCAGGGTCCTGCCGACCGAGCGTCCGGACGCCTGGGAGGTCCAGGGGCGTGGCGAGCTGCAGCTGGTTGTCCTGCTGGAGATCATGCGGCGCGAAGGTTTCGAACTTACGGCCGGTCAGCCCAAGGTGCTCACCCGGGAAATCGACGGGGTCATGAACGAGCCGATGGAGCGCCTGGTCATCGACGTGCCCGAAGAATTCATCGGCTCGGTTACCCAGTTGCTCGCCGCACGCAAGGGGCGCATGGAAAACATGACCGCCCAGTCCGATACACGCAACCGGCTCGACTACGTGATCCCGGCCCGTGGCCTGGTCGGCTTCCGGACCGAATTCCTCACGGAAACCAGGGGCACCGGCATTCTTCACCACGTATTCGAAGGCTGGGCACCGTGGGCGGGTGACATAACGACTCGGAGCACCGGATCGCTGGTCGCCGACCGCAAGGGTTCGACCGCCAGCTTCGGATTGTTCGGCCTCCAGGAGCGCGGCAGCCTTTTCGTCGGCCCCGGAGAAGAGGTGTATGAGGGAATGATCGTCGGCGAGCACGCCCGCGCGAACGACCTCGACGTAAACGCCGTGAAAGAAAAACAGCTGACCAACATGCGGGCCTCGTCTTCAGACGTGCTCGTGCGCCTGACGCCGCCGCGCCCGCTGACGCTGGAATCGGCGATCGAGTTCCTGCGATCCGACGAATGCGTCGAGATAACTCCCGAATCGATCCGCCTGCGCAAAGTCGACCTCGACAAGAACGATCGGGTCAAGGCCGCGCGCAAGATAAAGAACCTCAGCCGCTGATCCACGGGAGACGGCGGCAAGACCTGGGCCTCACCGCCAACTCCCCCTGCCTTGCATCCCTCCCCGGCAAGTTGGACTGTTTTGTTAACCGTCCATCTCGATCAGGGTTGCGGTGAGCCGTAGAGATTGTTCAGGTCGGGGTGAAAACCTTGCGGAAAGTATTGATCGCCCGGGGTGAGCCCATCGGAGCCAGCCGCCGGGTGAATACCGACTTAAGCGGGCTCTGCTGGTCCATCGAAATCCGGATCCACTCGGCCCAGTCGGTGCGCAGGGTCAGGTCCGGACTCGAGGCCAGCCCCTGAATGGCACGGGTTGAGCCGTTGTCGACCACCAGGTGCCACGGCTCAGCATCGCGGAACTGCCACTGGGTAGTGAAGGCCCCGGCGTTCGCCGCAGCAGTGTTTGCGGTCCGGGCGATCAGGTCGAAACAGATCTCCTGGACGTCGGGTGACGAGTCGGGGTTGGCGCTGGGTTCGCCGGTGACGCCCGCCAGCAGGAGCTTGACCTGGCGCGAAGCAATGTCTTCGACCGACAGAGTGTGGTCGAATGGCCAGATGTCTGCCGGCATCTCTTCCAGCGGGAAACCGATCGTCTTCCAGCGCTGTCGGATCAGTTTGAGTCCGAATCCGAATATGTCTTCGAGGCTGAAGCCCCAGCAGTCCGTGTAATCACGGTCGTATCCGGGTGGGCAGAATACGGCCAGCGAAAACCTGTTCACTTCACGCAGCAGCTCGATTACTGCCGCCTTGCATTCCTCCGACTGCGGCACGATCTCGGACAGGGTCTTGACGCCGAAACCGATGTGGCGCTGCTCATCGCGGGACACGTGTGCCATCCCCTCGCTGAAGCCTGGCATCGACCCGTCCTTGTTGAAGAAGTCCTCGATGTAGTGCTGTCCCGGCTGGGCGAGTGTGCCTTCCACGATCATGTGGTAGAGCGTGATCGCCTGTGCGAACTTGGGCAGCGACCGATCGGCCCTGAGTTCGTCGGCCATGCGGTCCAGCCTTTCGAAGACGTTCCGGTAGCCCCAGCCGAGCTGGGGGAGGGTGCTTTCGAGGGTTTCGGCGACACTGTCACCGGCCCCCAGGACCTCTTTGAAGAATCGGTGGAAGTGCACTGCGTGGCGGGCTTCATCGACCTGCTGGGTGGTCAGGAAGTACGCCTGCTCTTCGCTGGGGGCCGCATCGATGTACGGGGAGAGGTTGTCGGTCACCGAGTCCTCACCGTAGAAGAACATCGAATACATCCAGAGGGCAGACTTGCGCTGCATATCGGTCAGCCCGTCCCAGCCCGCCCGGTCCTTCGAGTAGTCGAGGCCCATCGCGCTCCAGTTGTTCTCTTCCCAGCGGCGGTAGAGGTCAACGTAGGTGACGGCACCGGCGCTGTTTCCTTTTGGCTCAGCTTCTGCGACTGACATGAAATCTCTTCCTGTTTCGTTTGAACCATCGGGAGAAACTTGACCCGATGCGATGACAGGTACTAAACTCAGGCTGAGTGTAACTGACTGACCAGTCAGTTAGTAGAATGGCAGGATGAGCGCAGCAACCTCAAGCACCGGATCGGCAACCCCAGGCTCCGGACCACTGAGCTCGAAACGGCGTATGCCGGCCGCAGAGCGGCGGGAGCTGATCCTCGCTTCGGCAATTGACGCGTTCGCGGACTTCGGCTATCACCAGACATCACTGGATGAAGTGGCGCGGAGGGCGGGGGTCTCCAAGACGCTTATCTACGAGCACTTCTCCTCGAAGAGTGAGCTCTACGGCGAACTGCTCGAGACCTATGTCCACGAATTGCTGGAGCGGGTCGGCACGGCGGCGCTTTCTGTCGAAGAGGGTGGTGAAGCGAGACTGCTTGCCGGGCTGGAAGGGTTCCTGGAGTTCGTCGACGAAAGACGCGACGCCTGGCGGATGCTGATCCGCAACCGCGCCAGCGATGACGTGGCTGACCTCTTCGAACGCCTCTTCGACGAAGTCGCAACTTTGGTCAGCTCATTGATGGCCGCAGACATGCCGAGCTCGGCGGTCCCGGAGGACGCTGACTTCGATATGGCGGTCGAGGCAACTTCCAGGCAGCTGCTGGGCGCGATCACTTCGATGGCCAACTGGTGGGACGAGCATCGTGAGGTCCCGAGGACACAGGTTCTCGCGATGGTCATGGAATTCGCCTGGGTCGGCCTGGAACGCGCTTCCACCGGCGAGCGCTGGGCGCCTGGCGGCTGAACCCGGGAGTTGACTCAGAGGTCCATCTTCGCCCGGGCAGAGCGCACTTCCTCCAGCGCATCCTCCCGGCTCAGACCAAGTCCGAGCAGCAGATCAGTCGCGGTTGAAAGCACCTGCCCGACGATCATGTTGACCGAGAGGTTTGAAGTCTCTTCGAGAGCCGCGCTGGCCCGGGCTGCTGCTCTCAGGGCTGACTCCCTGGCGGCTGAATGCCCGGGTGAGCCGCCGAGGTGGCTATCAAGTGAGTTGACCGAAGCTGCGAGGTCGCGGATCGAAGCAGTGGCTATCGGCGGCACATGCTCATTTAGGTCGATCGCCCTGACGCAGGCCCGGGCCAGAACCCTTGTATTGCGGATCATCAGGTCGATCGGTTCGGCGGCCTCGGCGAGCTGGTCCACCCGGCTCTTGTGCCGTCGCCGCAACGGGGAGAGCCAGAGCGTCTCCTGCCCCGCTTCGACCGCAATCTTCATTTCCTGCACGGCGGGGTCGAGTGAGCGCGCGCGTTCAAGCGCCGCAGCTATCTCTTCGTGGCTGTCTTCGCTCAGCGCATCGGCGATGTCGATCAGGGTGCCCGAGAGGCGGGTCAGCAGGGGTTCGACGTGCCGGCGGACCAGTCGGATCGGATCGATAGGGGATATTGCGTTTGCCGCCAGGGCGATCGAGCCGCCAATGAGGGCGTCGACGAAGCGGTCCAGCGAGACAGCGATGTCCGGAGCTGGCAGGGTCGCTACGAGTACCGCAGAGACCGCGGCCTGGTTGACCAGCATCGCGCTACCGCCGGAAAGCACGGCGGCAGCCATCGCCAGGCCGAGCACCAGCATCAACTGCCAGGAGCCGGTTCCGGTGAGTAGTACGATCAGGTCAGCGATACCGACGCCGAGCGCTACGCCAAGCGCGACTTCATAGGCGCGTTTGCCCCTGCGCTCGATCGCCAGCCCGAGTACGAGAACGACCGCGATCGGGGCAAAGAACGGCGTCTCGTGCTGGAAGACCTGCGTCGCGACCAGCCAGGCGAGTCCCGCCGCAAGGCAGACCTGAATGATTCGAAGCCAAGTGAAGCGTAGTGCGGCGATTCGCCGCTCGACGGTTGCCCGGAGCCGGGCTCTGCGGCCGACGATCTGATGGGTGGCGGTGGGGGACAAGACTTCACCAACTATGCCACCGCCACTCATTTTCGGCGTCTATGCGCCGAGGTACGGAGGCGGGCCCGGGGGACCGGTCGAACACAAATTTCGAATCTTCGGCCACACCGAGCTTGACGACCGCGCTTCGGCCCAGCGACACTTGGATCAGGTTGTAGAGGCTGTCCTGAGCGAGGTCGCAGCCGGAGCGGCCTGATCAATCCAGCTTCGGCGATTTCCAGTCTTCAGTCAGCTTGCCGGCGAGCAGAGCTGCGAGGCCTTCGATCGGGACCCGGTTCTGCTCGAGGGAGTCGCGGTCACGCAGGGTCACCTTGCCGTCGTCCTTCGTATCGAAGTCGACCGTGATGCCCCAGGGGGTTCCGATCTCGTCCTGGCGCCGGTAACGCTTGCCGATCGAACCACCGGCGTCGTATTCGGTCTGGATGCCAGCTGCGCGCAGGGTGAAGTTGATCTCTTTCGCTTTCTCTGGCATGCCTTTTTTGTTGAAAAGCGGCAGGACGGCTGCCTTCACCGGCGCCAGGCGAGGGTGCAGTCGCAGCACTGTTCGCTGCCGGCCTTCCACTTCTTCGGTGTCGTAGGCGTCGACCAGGAAAGCGAGTGCGGCGCGGTCGGCGCCGGCCGCTGGTTCGATCACATGCGGCAGGTAGCGCTCACCGCTCTGCTGGTCGAAGTACTCGAGCTTCTCACCGGAATGTTCCTGATGCTGGGTCAGGTCGAAATTGCCGCGATTGGCAATGCCTTCAAGCTCGGACCAGCCGATCGGGAAGAGGTATTCGATGTCTGATGTGCCGGACGAATAGTGGGAGAGCTCGTCGCTCTCATGCGCCCTGACCATCAGGAAGTCTTCCCGGATGCCGAGGTTCAGGTACCAGTCACGGCGGATCTCGATCCACTTGCGGTACCAGTCTTCAGCTTCGGCCGGCGGTACGAAGAACTCCATCTCCATCTGCTCGAACTCGCGGGTGCGGAAGATGAAGTTGCCGGGGGTGATTTCGTTGCGGAAAGACTTACCGATCTGGGCGATGCCGAAAGGCGGGGACTTGCGCGCGAAATTGAGCACGTTCTTGAAATTGATGAAAATGCCCTGGGCGGTCTCGGGGCGCAGGTAGGCGATCGAGCTGGAGTCCTTCATCGGTCCGACGTTCGTTTCGAACATCAGGTTGAATTCGCGCGCCTCGGTCAGTTCGCAGTCCGGCCCTCCACCAGGGTTCTTCGAAGGCTTCTGCGGGCAGTTCGCATTCTCAAGGTCGTCAGCCCGGAACCGCTTGCCACAGGTGCGGCAGTCGACCATCGGATCGCTGAAGCCGGTCAGGTGACCAGAGGCCTCCCAGACTTTCGGGTGCTGGAGGATCGCTGAGTCGAGCGCGACGATGTCATCGCGCTGCTGAAGCATCGAGCGCCACCACTCGCTCTTGACATTGTTCTTCAGCAGGACCCCGTAGTGGCCATAGTCGTAGGTCGAACCCAGTCCGCCGTAGATCTCCGACGAGGGGAAGACGAAACCACGCCGCTTCGAGAGGGCGACGATTTCGTCCATTGTTACTTCGGTATTGCGTTCTGAGTTGTTCTCGGGGGCCATTCTGGAAAGGTATCGGGACGCTTCCCGTGGCGCGCTGCGATAATGGATGGTCGATGCCGATCTACGAATACCGCTGCGATAACGAACATCTGGTCGAGGTCATGCAGCCAATGAGCGACGACTCCCTGAGCGAGTGCCCCGAATGTGGGGCACCGACCCGCCGTGTGCTTCATTCGCCGGCGATTCATTTCAAGGGTTCGGGCTTCCACAACACCGATTACGGGACCCGTTCCGGTAACAAGCAGAAGCAGGCCGCGGCAGCAGCCAAGAAGGACTCGGGCTCGGATTCTTCGTCGGGCTCGTCGGACTCGTCGGACTCGTCGGGCTCGTCGGGCTCGTCAGATTCCGGTTCATCTTCGTCGCCATCTGAAGGTTCCGGTTCTTCATCGAGCGTGACCAAGTCCGACAAGCCGTCGAAGGACAGCAGATCTTCTTCCGACTGAGCCCGCCCGGCCCGACCTGAGCAACCTCATCTACGGCTGCGACCGGGGGTTCCGGTTGCTGTTACTTTGCGAGATCCAGCAGAGAACGGAAAGCGGAAGTATGGAAGCAGCTCAAAGCGGTTCGCAGCACCTGGTCAGGCAACTGACCAGCATGGACGCGCAATTCCTGGCGCTGGAAGACGCCCGAAATTTCAGCCACATTTCCGGTCTGGCCATCCTCGACCCCTCGACCGCACCCGGCGGAGAGCTGGTCCTCGTCGACGTCCAGAGCATGATCGAAGAGCGGCTTCACCTGCTGCCGCCCTTCCGCTGGAAGCTGGAAGAGGTTCCCTTTGGCATCGACCATCCTTACTGGGTCGACGATCCGGACTTCGACATAGAATTCCACGTTCGCGAACTGGGTCTGCCCGCCCCCGGATCAGAGGAGCAGCTTGCCGTTCAGGTCGAACGCATCATTTCCAGGCCGCTCGACCGGGCGCGGCCGCTCTGGGAGGTCTATCTGGTGCAGGGCCTCAGCAAGGGGCGGGCGGCACTGCTCACCAAGATCCACCATTCGGTCGTGGACGGAGTATCCGGCGCAGAGATCATGGGCACGATCTATGACCTCGAACCCACCGGCAGAGACATTCCCCCGGCTGAAGAAAGTACGCAGGGGAATCCTCTGCCCACTTCGCTCGAACTGTTCCGCCGTGGAGTATTTGCCGCACCCGGCCGGGTCGTCACCGCGGTCGGCAACCTGCCTTCAACCCTGCCCAACCTTGTCGAAGTACCGACCATCCGCAGCATTCCCGGGGTCGGCCTGATCGGAAGGGTCGCCGAGCGGGCCCGGCGGGTAGTTCCTTTCGAAGGCGATGGCGAAGTGCTCGATCGCCCTAAGATCAAGGCTCCGCGAACCGTGCTGAACGGTCCGGTGTCAGCCCACAGAAGGGTTTCTTTCGGGTCGCTTCCGCTGGAGACGGTCAAGCTCGTCAAGGACGCCTATGGAGCGAAGGTCAACGATGTCGTCGTCGCGCTGTCGGCCGGAGCCCTGCGGGAATTCCTGATCAGTCAGGACGATCTGCCTGTGGAACCACTGGTCGCAATGATCCCGATCTCGGTCAGGAAAGAAGAGGAGATCGGAACCTATGGCAACCGCATCTCGATGATGATCGTCGAGATCCCGACCAACGAGCCGGACCCGGTCGAGAGGCTGCTGCGAGCACACAAGTCGCTGCTCGCCGCCAAGGAACGCCACGGTGCCCTGCCAGCCGACCTGATGACCAACGCCAACGACTTCATTCCACCGGCCATTTTCGCGCGGGCCGCCCGGGCGATCACTTCGGTCGGGGCGTCGACGCGCTTTCGTCCCCACTTCAATGTGACCCTCTCGAATGTTCCGGGCCCACCGATACCGCTCTACATAGCGGGCGCCGAGCTGATCGCCAACTATCCGATCTCAGTCGTCGCTGATGGCATCGGGTTGAACATCACGGTGCTCAGCTACCGCGATCACCTCGACTTCGGCATAGTCGGCGACCGGGCGATCGCGCCCGACCTGGAACCGATCATGGCGACCCTGCGTGCCGACCTGAAGACGCTTGAGAAGAAAGCCAAGGCAAAGATCAAGGCCGACGCTAAGAAGTGAAGCTGCCGGCCCGGCTCAGCGGCGCTTCGTTATCTTCTTCAGCAGCTTCACTTTCTTCGACTTGGTCTTGACCGGACAGTTGTTCGGCTCGAAGACCACGTTGAGCTTGAGTTTCTTCTTGCCTCGCCTGGAAAGTTGCTTGGCGGCCTTGCCCCTTGCTTTGACCCGCAGCTTGAGCTGACCTTGCTCGCGGTCTTCGAGACGGGCTTGACCGATTTCGGACCCGGACGATCGAATCAGTCCCGTCCGGCTGGTTCCAGGTAACTGCGGTAGTTCCGTCCGCCCCGATCGCCATGTCCGAAGGCCCGATGCTGGGGTTCGGAGGGTCAAGGTTTCGATCGGGCCAAACGACCCCCCCGGGGGGAGCGAGTTCTCGTTACCAAGGTCAGGTTCACCCCGTCGCTGGAAGCCCATACTGCGCGGAATGTTCCGTCCTGACCGACTGCCATTTTAGGAAAAAACGCCTCCAGCGAGTCGGACGAAATGTTCTCCACCGCTCCGAATTCACCGTCCGGCTGCCGGACACTGGCCTGAAGGATCCAGTCGGAACCAGGTTTGTTTCGCCAATAGGCGACGGTCGTACCCTCCGGTCCGACCGCTATCTCGGGGGACTGATCGAGCCGACGGGCGTGGAGAGCGTCATGGCCGGCGATACCCAGGTTCAGCCTTCGAGCTTGCGCGCAGCGCGCTGGCGTTCTTCTAGCGGTATTTCGAGGCTTCCGGCCGGGCCGTTGCCTGAGGGGACCAGCACGTCGGGCTTGCCGGATCCGGCGAAGATTGAGGAGAGCGCCAGCTGCGGCATGCCGATCATGCCGATGTCGGAAACGAAAGCCTTGGGGGCGGTCCAGCCGATGATCGGGCCCTTGATGAAGTTGTACGGCAGGCGCAGGGGGGAGGTCAGGCGGTCCTTGATCCCGGTCATGATCGACTGCTGGGCCAGCGCCCGGTTGAGGTCGCTATAGCCGGCCGGAAGCTGGCAGTTGGGGTCGCCGACCGAGTCTTCGCGGGTTCGCGCGTAGGCCAGGGCGTCCTGGCCGTTCAGGGTGTTATCGCCCTGCTTGAGCCTGAGGGTGATGCCACCGTTCGTCTTGCCTCCGGAGATGTTCGCGCAGAGTTTCTCGGGCACGTCGATCTTCCCCCCGCCGATCGCGTCGATGAAGTCTTCGAAACCGGTGAAGTTGAGGATCACCACGTGGTCGATCGGGATGCCGAGGAAGTCGGAGACGGTCTCTTCCTGCAGGGCGGCGCCGCCGAAGGCGTAGGCGGCGTTGATCTTCTGGGCGCTGTTGCCCGGGATCTCGGCGAAGCTGTCGCGGGGGATGGAAAGCTTCTTGAACTGGCCGCCACCGGCGCGTACGACCATCAGGGTGTCGGCCCGGGCGCTTGCACAGCCATCGTGCGGGGTTTCCCCCCGAGCCTGCTGCTCGTAACAGCGTTCCTCCTGGGCCGCGCCGGGCTCGAGCGTATCCGGGCTGCGGGCGTCGGTTCCGATCACCAGGATGTTCTGGGCGCTGGGCAGCAGCCAAGGAGTTCCCTGAAGGGCATCCCTGGCATCGCCGTCGAGCTTCATCGACTGGATCTGGGCCGAGATCCCGAATGAGAGGACGCTGAGCAGGATCCAGCCCAGCATTGCGAACAGGACCCATTTCAACCAGCCCTTCTTGCGCTTCGGACGGGATGACCTTTCGGGCCTTTCCTGGTGGCGGCCAGGCACTCGGGCGCCCTGGCGATGGACTTGGTATCCAAGGTCCAGCTGGTCCTCGGGTCGGGTCCCGGGATTGCGGCTACCGGCTTTCGCTTTGTCCTTCAGCCCCTGTATATCGGGCTTGCGAAACCTCGAAAACAGGCCCCGCCGGGAGCGATGGACCTGGTATTCAGGACGGTCCGGGCGGCGCTGTTCGTCGTCAGATGCCATGAAGGGTTAACAATGGTGCTGATGAATCGGATCGAAACAATTGGAGTGGACCTCGGTGGCACCAAACTGGCGGTCGGAGTTGTAGATGGGGAGCCAAAAACCCTTTGGAGCGATCAGGTTCCGTCAAATGGATATTCGCAGGAAGGCTTAATTGACCTTCTCGCGGAGCAGATCAACCGGGCACACGAAGCCCGTCCGGATGCCCGGGCAGCAGGGGTAGGCATTCCTGCAACGATCGACTTCGAGAGCGGCCACGCCGTAAGTACCGTCAATCTCGATCTCGAGGACCTGCCGATCAAGGACCTGCTCCAGGAGCGGGTCGGTCTGCCGACCGTGATCGATAACGACGCGAACCTGGCGATGCTCGCCGAGGCCCTGTACGGCGCCGCCAGGGGAGCCGACTACGCCCTGATGCTTACCCTCGGCACCGGAATCGGCGGCGGCATATGGATCGGCGGTGAGATCTTCAGGGGATCCACCGGCTCGGGCGCGGAGCTCGGGCATACGGTCGTGGACATCAACGGACCCCGTTGCCAGGGCAACTGTCCCGGGCGCGGATGTATCGAGACTTTTGCTTCGGGAACTGCGATCGCACGACAGGGACGCGAGGCGGCTGAGAAGTACCCCGAATCGGCCCTCGGCAAGCTGGCGGCTTCGGGCGAGAAGATCGGCGGTGGTGCGGTGACCCAGGCAGCCAAGGACGGGGATGCTGCTGCCCTTGAAGTAATCAGCACGGCCGGGCACTACCTCGGCAACGCCATAGTTTCGCTGACCAACATCTTTCAGCCGGAAGTGGTCGTGCTTGGCGGAGGGGCAATGGCCATGGGAGAGCTGATTCTCGAGCCGGCTCGCCGGGAGGTGCGGGAACGCGGTCTCAATCCGAATAATCAGGCGAAGATCGTCGCCGCCGAGCTTGGTCCGGACTCCGGAATGATCGGGGCAGCCGCTTTGGCCAGGATCGAAAGCGAAGCTTCCTGATGCCGGGCCGTCTGATAGTCGCGCCGACGCCGATCGGCAACGTTGACGATGTGAGCAAGCGGGTGCGCGATGCCCTGATCAATGCTGATTACATCGCCTGCGAGGACACCCGGCGCACCGGCCGGTTGCTCGAGCGCCTTGAGATCAGCCCGAAGCCGCGGTTGGTTTCCAATCACGAAGGCAATGAGCAGAATCGCGCGACCGAGCTGGTCAAGAGGATCGAGCGCGGCGAGCGCATCACCCTGGTCTCCGATGCGGGCATGCCGGCGGTCTCTGACCCCGGATATCGCCTGATCCGGGCCTGCATTGATCGCGGCCTTGAAATCACGGTATTGCCGGGGCCTTCAGCGATCCCGGTCGCCCTGGTGGCCTCGGGCCTGCCTTGTGACCGCTGGCGCTTTGAAGGCTTCCTGCCAAAGCGCTCGGGGGAGATGGAGCGGGTGCTGAACTCGGCGGAGACAGTGATCGCCTTCGAGTCGCCGCGCCGGATCTCGGACTCCCTGGCGGCGCTCGCCGCAATCGCACCCGAGCGCCAGGCAGCGGTTTGCCGGGAGCTGAGCAAACTTCACGAAGAGGTCACCCGGGGCACGCTCTCCGAACTGGCGTTGCGTCACAAGGGCGACGTCAAGGGCGAGATCGTGCTGGTGATCGCTCCAGCCGAAGCGGCAGGCCACGGGCAGGACATCGGTTATGCGGTTGAAGCCCTGAAGCGCCTGGTGCAGTCGGGTGCGCGGCCGCGGGCGGCGGCCACGGTGGTCGCCTCGCTCACTGGAACCCGCGCAAACGACCTGTACAAGGCCTTGACCGGGCGCGAGCCCAGACGATGACGCCGGCTTGAGCTACTACGTAACCACGCCGATTTACTACTCGAACGGCGAGCCTCACCTCGGCCACGCCTACTCGACGATGGCCGCAGACATCCTGGCGCGGCACATGCGCCAGCGTGGTGAAGACGTCTTCATGCTGACCGGCACCGACGAACATGGTGAACCGATCGCCCTTGCCGCCGAAGCGGAAGGGGTATCCCCACAGGAACTGGTCGACCGCAACGCACCCAAATTCGAAGACCTGGTCGAGCGGGTCGATTCGACCCATGATTTTTTCATCCGGACGACCGACAAAGGTCATGTCGAGCGGGTCCAGGAGCTGGTCACCAGGGTCCGCGACAACGGCTACGTCTACCAGGGAACCTATGAAGGCTGGTACTGCCCTCGCTGCGCTGACTTCAAGAACGAATCGGAGATCGGTCCGGGCGATACCTGTCCGATCCACGAGATACCGCTGCTCAGGGAGAAAGAGGAGAACTGGTTCTTCAGGCTTTCTGCTTTTCAGGAAAAGCTCGAGAAGCTTTACGAACACGAGCCCGGTCGAATCATGCCCGACTTCCGCCGAAACGAAGCACTCTCGTTCATCCGCGGCGGGCTGCGCGACGTCTCGCTCTCCAGATCACAGCTTTCCTGGGGGGTGCCACTGCCGTGGGATCCCGATCAGGTCATGTACGTATGGTTCGACGCGCTCAGCAACTATTACACGGCACTGGGCTATGCGCGAGAGGGCGAAGACCTGAGCGAGCGCTATTGGCCCGCGAGCTGGCACATCCTGGCCAAGGACATCCTCAAGTTCCACGCTGTCTACTGGCCCGCTTTCCTGATGGCCGCCGGCCTTGAGCCGCCTCAGCGCATGTTCATCCACGGCTACCTGCTGATGGGTGAAAAGAAGATGTCGAAATCGCTTGGCAACGTGCTGGATCCGTTCGAAGTTATCGAGAAATTCGGAGCTGATGCTCTGCGTTTTTACTGTTTTCGTGAAGTCAGTTTCGGCCAGGATGGATCGATCTCGACCGAAGGGTTCGAGAAGAGGTACGAGTCGGAGCTGGCGAATGACTTCGGCAACCTCGCTTCCCGCAGCCTGGCGATGGTCGATCGATACCGGGACGGTCTGGTACCCGAAACCGACGCCGATCCGCTGCTGCTCGCCGACTTCGACGGCATCAACGAAAGAGTTTCAGCATTGCTTGACGAAGCGCAGATCGGCCAGGCTCTGGAGGAGATCTGGGTGCTGGTGCGACGGCTCAACCGGTATGTCGAAGAAAGCCAGCCGTGGGTCCTGGCCAAGGACGAAGGCGATGCCGCCCGGCTGGACCAGGTCCTGAACGGACTGACCGAAGGCCTGCGGGTCCTCTCCCTGCTGCTTCACCCGTACCTGCCCAACTCGACAGCCACGTTGCTGGCCGCGCTCGGTGAGCCTGAACTGAGCCTGAGGGAGTTCGCATCGAGGTCCGGCGGGCAAAAGGTCGAGCGCATCGAACCGCTCTTTCCTAAACTCTGAGCCCTGGCCGCTGTTCCGGAGTAGAGTTCGAAAACTATGTTTCCGACGGGGGTAACCATGAAAAAGCTGCTGGCGTCATTGCCTTTCGCAACCTGCTTGGCCCCGATTCCTGTTTCCGGAGCTTCGGGCCTCGTTGACCAGCCGCTGCCCCTGAAGCTGAAGATCGTCTCGCGCGATGGCAAAGCCAAGCTCAAGGTTGCTCGCAAGCTGCCGGTGCTGATCAGCTGCAGCAAGCTCTGCGACGCAAAGGTCAAGATGACGATCTTCACGCCGGTCGGAAAGGGCAGCGTCGCCGATGCCGGCCAGCTGGGCGAAAACAAGGTCCTGACCATCAAGTTCGGCTTTCGCTATCTCAAGGACAACTACCGCAAGTCGAAGTTGAAGGTCAAGTTCAGCGCCAAGGACGTTGAGACCGGCAAGAGGGTCGCAAAGACCCGCGCCTTCCGTTTTTACCGCTAGAGGGTCCGGTTGGTCGATACCCACTCGCACATAGCGAGTTGCCCGCAGACCCCGGAAGAGGTGATGGAGGCGGCGCGTGCAGCCGGCCTGACCCGGATCCTCACGGTCGGTCTGGACGAAGAGTCCAACCGCGAGCAGATTGCCCTTGCCGAAAAGTTCGATGAGGTCTATGTCGCCTTGGGGCGCCACCCGAATGAGGCCGGTGGTTTCGGACCGGAGTCCGCGGCCGACATCGAATCCCTGGCCGGTCACCGCCGGGTAGTCGCGATTGGGGAGACCGGTCTCGACTTCTACCGCGAAACCGCAGATCCGGACGAGCAGCGTCTCGCTTTCGAAGCCCAGATAGGGATCGCTTCGAGCCTCGACCTGCCGATCGTGATCCACATGCGGGACCCGGCCGGAAGCGAGCGCGCGGTGGCAGAGGCTTTTTCGATGCTGGATCGGGCAGGCCAGGACCTGGAGGTGATCCTCCATTGCTTTTCTGCCCCCGGATGGGTCGAGCGAGCGATCGAACGCGGCTGGTATTGCTCCTTCGCGGGCAATGTCACCTATCCGGCGAATCAGGATCTTCGCGACGCAGCAGCGAAGGTGCCGCGGGAACTGATCCTCGCCGAAACTGACGCGCCCTACCTGACCCCGCAATCGCGGCGCAGGCACCGCAACCAGCCGGCCTTCGTGGTTGAGACGGCGGAGCTGCTGGCCGAATTGCGCGAAGTCACGTACGAAGACTTCAGCCAGACCGTGACCAGCAACGCGCAGCGCGTATTCGCTTGGTGAGGCTCGGCCAGAACTTCCTGACGGATCCGAACCTGCTCGACGCAATCGTCAGGGACGCCGAATTGACCGCTGAAGACTGGGTGCTCGAAGTGGGGGTGGGTGAGGGGGTTCTGACGACCCGCCTCGCGGCGGTTGCTTCGGGGGTTCATGCGATCGAGCTGGACCAGGGTCTGGAGCCGCTGCTGTCTGAAGTGGCGAAAGTGCCGAACGTCAACCTGATCTGGGCTGATGCGGTGAAATATCCGCTTCAAAGCCTTCAGCCGGCACCGACGGCGATGGTCGCAAATCTGCCTTATTCGGTCGCAACCCCATTGATCATGCGCACGATTTTTGAAGTACCGACGATTCGAAAGTGGATGGTCATGGTGCAGAAGGAGATCGCCGACCGTCTCAGAGCCGAGCCTGGATCACGCACCTACGGGGGTCCCTCGGTCCTGGCGCAGCTTGCCGGAGAGGTTCGTCAGGTGAGGAAAGTCAGCCGGGGTGTATTCAGGCCCCCGCCGAGAGTCGACTCGGCGATCATCTCGATCACGCGGGCCGGGCCGGGCCCGGACGAAAAAGTCCGCAGGCTCGTCAGGGCGGCCTTCAGCCACCGCCGGAAAGCGATGCCCAGGTCGATCGACAATGCGATTCCCGGAACGCTTGCCTTGGTCCGGAACGCATTGAAGGAGTTGGATATAGACCCGGGGGTACGGGCCGAAATGCTGGCGCCAGAGCAGTTCGCCGCGATATCGGGGATGATCGAGCTTCCCCCGATCGAGCCCTGAGACATCTGCTGACATGACTGAGCTAATCGCCCCTGCCAAGCTGAATCTCTGCCTTTACCTCGGCCCGCTGCGCAGCGACGGGCTTCACGAGCTCACGTCGATCTTCGAGCCGCTCTCACTTCACGACCGCCTGAGGGTGAGCGAAAACGATCAGGACGTAGTGATCTGCCCGGGGGTAAGCGGAGAAAATATCGCGACCAGGGCATTGCGACTGCTGCGCTCGGAAGGTTGGCGGCATCCTCCGGTGAAGGTGGAAATCGAGAAGCGCATTCCGGTTGAGGCCGGTCTCGGCGGTGGAAGCGCTGACGCCGCGGCAGTGCTGAGGATGGCGGCGGGCGAGGTCGAAGACCTTCCCGGTCTGGCGATCATGCTGGGGGCTGACGTGCCGTCACAGCTCGATCCTACGATCTGTCTGGTCGAAGGAGTGGGCCAGAAGCTTTCCCCGCTGCCTGAGCCGGAGCAGCACTGGGTGGTTCTGCTGCCGCACGAGCGGGGCCTCTCGACGGCCCAGGTCTTTCAGGAAGCCGACCAGCTCGGCTGCGGACGCAGCCAGGAGGAGATCGATGAAATGTCGCGGCGACTCTGGGCCGTCGCCAGCAATGGTGTTTCACCGCTGGCTTATCCCGGCCTGTTGAGCAACGACCTCGAGCCAGCCGCGCTTTCACTGAAGCCCGAGATCGGCATCGGCAGGCAGCGCCTGCAGGAGTCGGGTGCGGATTTCACCGGTATGACCGGGACTGGCCCGACCATGTTCGGGATCTTCCCCGACGGCGAGTCCGCGCAGGCAGCCGTGGAAGCGATCGGCGAGCCCGCAATTGCCTGTCGGGCCGGGGTCGGCCCATGAGGATTCCTGAAAACCGGCGCGGCAGGATAATCGGCCTCTTGGTGCTGGCCGCGCTGGCCGCGCTGATCTTTTACCTGTACCGGACTTACTTTCCGCATTTCGACCTGCAGACCCTGCTCGACGACTTCGCCAACCTGCTCGGGGCCTGGACCTACCTGGTGGTCGGCGCTCTGGCTTTTCTCGAGACCGGCGCTTTCGTCGGCCTGCTGGTACCTGGCGAGACTGCCCTGCTGGTCGGTGGTGCCGTCGCCGGGCAGGGGGTCATCAATGTCTACCTGCTGATCGCGATCGCCTGGGTGATGGCTTTCCTGGGCGACAGTACGAGTTTCTACCTGGGCCACCGCCTCGGCCGCGATTTCATCATCAAGCACGGCGACCGTGTCGCGATAACCGAAGAGCGCTACCACAAGGTCGAGATCTACTTCGACAAGCACGGTGGCAAGACCGTGCTGATCGGCCGTTTCCTCGGCCTGGTCAGGGCACTTTCGCCGTTCGTGGCGGGCAGCTCGGGTATGAGGTACCGAGGCTTCGTGCCTTACAGCGTGCTCGGGGCCGGGCTCCAGGTGACCCTTCACATCATGGCCGGCTACCTGTTCGCCCGCAGCATCGACGCCGCGGCTCAATATGTAGGCCTGGTAGCCCTGATTATCGGCACGGTGATCGTGGTCAGCGTGATCGCGGTGGTCAGTTACCGGTTCCTCAGGGTTCCGGCCAACCGCAGCAAACTAGTCGAAGGCATGGAGAAGAACCGGGCCGGCCGTTTCCTGCTCGCCCTCGGGCACCGGCTCAGGCCGGGGTGGGACTGGCTGGTGGGCCGGCTGACCCCGGGCGGCAGCTTCGGACTCGAAGTGACGACCCTCTTCTCGATAGTCGCGGTCGCTTCATTCATCCTGGTCGCATATACCGAGGTCGTCACCGGCAACCCGGGGCCGACGCCTGGGGATACGACCGCCATCGACGTAGTCGAGGCAATCCGCTCCGACTGGCTCACCGACCTGGCCAAGGTGATCACCGGGCTCGGCTCGGCATTTGTCCTGCTGCCTCTGGTCACCGTGACCGCGACTGTGCTGGCCGTCTACCGCAAGTGGGCCGAAGCAGCGGTGCTTGTGATCTCGATGGTAATCATCCATTTCGGCGTTGATTTCCTCAAGGATTCGATTGACCGCCCGCGCCCGGCCGGCGGCCTGGTCACCGCCTCCCAGTCGTCGTTCCCGAGTGGTCATGCCGCGAACTCGGTCTTCTACATCTGGCTCGCGACGACGATCGCTATCCGGCTCAGGCCGAATATGGCCCGGAAAACCGGCCTTATTCTTGCCGGTATCGGGGTCACCGCGCTGATCGGACTGAGTCGCATATATCTGGGCGTTCACTACCTCAGCGATGTCAACGCAGGCTGGGCTCTCGGGGCACTCAGCTTCGCCACTTTGGCCGTCGCAGCACTGTTGACCGGCCAGTTGCGCAAAAATTAGACAATGGTCCTCGCAATCTCCACGAACATATGGCTATTCGGTACAGCGACGCTGGTCAGCCTGAGCGCGTTCGTCGGCCTGATCCTGATCCCCGCGATGGGTTCTTACGGACGCTGGCCGGAGAAGATGGCTGTGGGATTCCTTTCTCTGTTCATCTTCGGGACCCTGGTCACGATCGGGGTTCTGGCGGGCATCTACTACGTGCTCGTGACCCAGGACATCACGGACGTCTTTCCCTGGTCAGGCGGGTAGTCGTGGCGAGCGTCTCCAGGACGGCGGGCGCAGCCCGCTTTGCTGGTCCGGTGCTTGCCGGAAGGGGACTGCCCGGACTGGCCCGCGCAGCTGCTGACGCTCTCGGTCTTCCAGTCGCTTTCCTCGACCGCTCCGGCATCGTGCTGGCAGTCGCCGGCGCCACTCAGGACCAGGAGGGAAAGCTGACCGGTGGTGGCAAGGGTGTGGAGACGATCGAATTGCGGCTCGGCGATGACCAGGTGGGGGTTGTCAGGTACCTCGGCGACTGCAACGAAGACGAACTGCTGGAAGTCCTTTCAGCATTCGGCGCCCTTGAAGTGGAACGGGCGCGTTCTGCCGACTGGGGAAACGAGGGTGCGGTAGCCGAGGTTGTCAGGGCGATTCTTGACGGATCGGTCACTGACCGAGAGGAGATTGTCAGCCGCGCCCAGGAAGTCGGCTGCGACGTATCCCGCGGCGCCGGAGTGCTCATGGTTCGGGCTCATTCCGGCTCAGCCCAGGAGGGTGACTGGCGGGCCCGTGTGCTCGACATGACCGTTCGTACGATCAGGGCGGTCGCACCCGGATCGATTGCGGCGATGGGCGAAGTCGATGAAGGTTCGATCGTCGGCGTTGTTGTACCGGCCGCAGATGAAGAGCGGTTGGCCAAGGTCGAAGAAGCTCTGGACCGGGAATTGCCCCGCTCGCTGAGCGGCCTCGCTGTGACTATTTCACGCTCCCGGCCGGCAGTTAATCCGATCGAACTGGAGCGGGCAGCCCGCGAGGCGCACCTTGCGCTCAACGTCGGCGAAGCCGAAGGCCGTTCACCGATCGCCTTCGAGGCTACGGGTGCCTATCGGCTGCTGCTCGGAACAACCAGTGAAGAACTGCATAGCTTCTACTCGGAAACGGTCGAGCCGCTGGTCGACTACGACGAGCAATACGAAACAGATCTGGTGGCCACTGTCGAGATGTATCTCGACAGCGACGCGAACGTGCCGGCCACGGCGAAGCAGATGTTCACCCATCGCCACACGATCCGCTACCGGCTGGAGCGCGTCCGTGACCTCAGCGGCCACGACGCGACGGCCACCGAAGGCCGCGAACGGCTCGGCCTCGGGATCAAAGCGATGCGCGTGCTCGGCATCGCCTCACCCCGGGGACGCTCGAAAGAGCGTAAGTCCTCCTAGCGGACCCTACCGACCCTCTTGGTGGTGACCTTGCCCCGGTTCTTGCCGTTAACTTCCACCTTGGCACGGAGCTTCTTCTTGTTCTTGAAGATCTTGCGTCCGCGGTTGCTCAACAGGAAGGTGACCGTTTTCGTTTTACCGGCGGCGACCTTGAGGCCGCCCTTCTTGGCGATCAGGCCCTTGTTCTTACCTGTTCCCTCGAATTTGATGGTCGCCTTGGCACAAGAGTCATTCGAGCCGTCGCACTTGACCTTGGCCTTGAGCCTCTTGCCTTTGACTTTGGCCTTGCCGACCACCTTAAGGTTGCCGATGATCGGGTCAACCCGCTTGCCGTAGTCGATGATCGATTCGGAGCCGATCGCGCTGTAACCGGGGGCCAGTTCGGCACCGTCGCGGTCCGGGAGGACCTTGGTGGCCGGAGCGGTGACGAGTCCACCGAGCGCACCGGGGGCCTCAACCACCGGGACACGCAGCTCCAGCTTGTCGACCGTCATGGCCTGCTGGTTGTTAGAGGGGCGGCTGAAGTTGCCGAACAAGCTGCCAGCAGCTGCCGAGGCGTCCTTGGGCAGCAGTTCGAGCCGTACGGTGTGTCCGGCTTCGACCTTCCAGGCACCGGGATGGAGCTGGAATACCTGGAAGCCCGAACTTGCCGGACGCCAGGAGCCACGCTCAATCAGCGTCTTGTTACCGGCGCCGTCGAGATCGACCAGCCGCGCCGCGATCTGCGAGTCGACGTCAGCTCCACTGATCTTGGCGAGCACTGTCGCCATGCCGAGAACTGTGTAGCCGCCGGCCGGGGCCGGAGCCATGTCGTAGTAAGCCGATCCCGGCTCGACTGCGTCTGAGGCCGTCGTGCAGGCGGCGCCTGCCGGTATCGGGTTGAAGGCGCTCGAAGAAGCCGGGATGCCACCGTCGGCGGCAATCGTCTGCGGGCCACCGGTGTCGGTCAACTTGATCTCGCCGGGTGCGAGCGATGCCCAATCGTTGGCCGAATACGGGCCGCCACCGGGCGTACCGTTCGGGCAGGTCTGGGTGTAGGCAACTACGTTCGAAGCGGGCTGGCTGCCGATGCCTTTCATGTAGTAGTCGATCCAGCTTTCCTCAAGGGTTGACAGCGCCGATGACACGTTGGCCTGGCTCTGTCCGCGGGGGTGCCCGAACGATCCGGCGAAGATGCTCATTGGTGTGTTCGGGTACTCGGCCCTGGTGCGGTTGTAATAACGGATGACTTCGTCGACCGGGAAGAGGTCATCGGTGAAGCCCGATGACATCAGCAGCGGTGCCGGAGCCTGGCCGAAGCCGCCGTAGTAAACCGAGTGGTGCCGAGTGATCTCCGCGACCATCGCTTGGCCCGCCGGGGTGCCATATGGCTCACCGGCATCCAGCAGGTTCTTCCAGCCCGCCACGTCGGCCATCGGATCAGTACCGGCGTCGGCGTTGCGAGCGGAGATGTAGAGACCGTTTACATACGACTCCTTCATGATTCCGACGTTGCCGGTGAAGCTGCCGTCCTTGAGGTAGTCGTAAGTGTCGCCGTTCGGGCCGAGCGCCTGAATCAGGTCGGTCCAGGGAATGTTCGGGGAAGCTACCGCGATTGACATCCGCTCTCCGAGGGGACTTTCCCAAGTGCTCAGGGTGCCGTCGAGATTCGTGACCCGGTCCTTGAGAACACCGAGGTGCATCGATTCGCTACCGCCGTATGAACCACCGGTTGCGGCGATCTTGGTCGGGTTGATGACGCCTTCATCCACGAGTTCACCGAGGAAGTTCTGTGCGTCACGGATCTCGAAGCGCGGGTCCATCAGGTGTACGTATCCATTGGCGCAGCCGGTCGGATCAGCGGCGATTGAACCGGCGTTCTTGCATGATTCTCCGCTGCCGCGATTGGTCAGTGAGAAGACCGCGTAACCCTTGTCGAGCCAGCGCTGCATGCTGCCGAAGCTGGCCTTCGATCCACCGTAGCCGTGGTAGATGCCAACTACTGGCCAGTCGGTGTCAGGTCCCGCTGCGGGCGGGAAGGCAACGTTGACATCGAGCGGCACGCCGTCAAAAGTTTTGTGGGTGCTTCGGGTTGCCGGAAGTGCGACGTCAAGGGTTGAAGTAATCGAAGCAGGCTGCGAACCGCACCAGCGCTGTCCGATCGAAGTCGTGACGTTGCCTTCGGCGGTGACGACACCGCAGGTCAGATCACCGTTGAGTACGTTGGTGATGGCCGCGTTGGCAGCGGCAGGGGCGATGATCAGGGCAGCGATTGTGGCGACCAGCACTGCAAGCTTGCGCATTAGTTCTCCCGTTTCTCTCCTGTGGATTCCCATTTCCGCAGAATCATCCGCGGACAGTTCACATTATAGAACGCCCGTGTTCGCGAGAAGTTGCGACGGCCGCTCCAATACTCCGGGGGAAGGACTCGAACCTTCATTACCAGGACCAAAACCTGGTGGGTTGACCAGTTACCCCACCCCGGAACGGACGCTGACTCTATCTGCCGCGGCCTGTAACCGAGCTTTCACTTTGTCGCCGGGCCGTCTGGCGCCCACGGACGCGGATAGAGTGTGCGCAATGGATAATGAGAGTGAAGTACGCGCTGACCTGTCCGCCAGCAGTGGCATGTTCAAAGGGGTGGGGATCGTGCTCATCCTGCTTGGAGCAGCCGCGATCCTTTTGCCCAATCTCGCCGCATTGAGCGTCGTTCTTTTTGCGGGATGGGTGCTGGTCATTGCCTCGGTCTTAATTTTCGGATCGGCTTTCGCGATACGTGACGGCAGTGGCATGGCGGTACGAATTCTCTGGGCGATCGTCGCCTTGATCGCCGGCCTGATCCTTTTGTTCAATCCCGACGCCGGCATCTCGACCCTGACCCTGATCCTCGGCATCTACTTCATCCTGATGGGAGGAGTGAGGCTGGCAGTGGCGATGCGGGAGCGTGGTCATTCGGGCGCGGGCTGGCTAGCCACGAGCGGCGCGCTGTCCCTGATCATCGGTCTGATCATCATCCTCGACTTCCAGAATTCGAAGGACTGGGCGATCGGCCTGCTGTTGGGAATCGATTTCATTTTCGCGGGCTGGGCGCTGCTGATGGTCGGCATCAGCGCCGGCCGGCTCGAAGAAGGCCCCTGAAACCGGGAGTACAGCTTGTCTGGTAGCACCACCACAGCATTGATCATGGCTGCGGGTGAAGGCACCCGCATGCGCTCTTCGCTGGCCAAGGTCCTCCACCCGGTTTGCGGCCGGGCGATGATCGCATGGCCGGTAATCGCCGCACGGGCCGCCGGCGTGGATCGCATCGCCGTGATCGTTTCTCCGAACGGCGATCTGGGAGATGACCTGCCGGACGGAGTCGAGACGGTGGTCCAGCCCGAATCGGACGGAACGGGTGGAGCCGTTCGCGCGGCGATAGCAATCGTCCGTGAGTCCCGCGAAGTGATCGTGCTTTCGGGTGATGTTCCCCTTATTTCGGACGAAGTCATAGCCGAGCTCCTGGCGGCGCACCGCGAGAGCGGGGCATCAGCCACGGTGATGTCGGCGATCCTTGAAGAGCCGGGGGCATACGGCCGGGTGGTACGTGGTGACGATGGATCGGTGGAGAAGATCGTCGAAGCCAAGGCCGAAGGTGATGCGACCGAAGAAGAACTTCGGATCAAGGAAATCAATTCGGGAACCTACGTCTTCGAAGCCTCGGCGCTCGCCAGTGCACTGGAGGGGGTCGGCAGCGACAACGCCCAGGGCGAGTACTACCTGCCCGACGTCCTGGCGATCATGCGCACTCGCGGTGAGCAGGTGGCGGCTCATGTCTCCGACGATCCGGCAGCCAACCTCGGAATCAACAACCGGGTGGACCTGGCTGATGTCGAAGCTGAGGCCCGCCGTCGCATTCTCCGGCGGCACATGCTGGCCGGGGTGACGATCGTTGATCCCGCTACGACCTGGATCGATGCCGACGTATCTATCGGCAAGGACGCACGCATCGAGCCCGGCACATCGCTGCTCGGCGCAACGGAGATCGGCGAGGGTGCGATCATCGGCCCCCATTCGACGGTGATCAATTCCGGCATCGGCCGTGGCAGCAGTGTGATCCACAGCCACCTGGTGCTCTGCGAGGTGATGGAGGATTGTCAGATCGGTCCTTTTTCCTACCTGCGCCCGGGCGCCCAGCTCGAAGATGGCTCGAAGGCCGGGACCTTCGTAGAGATCAAGAACTCGAGGCTTGGCCGGGGTGCAAAAGTCCCACACCTCTCTTACGTCGGAGATGCTGACCTGGGCGAGGGCGCTAATCTCGGCGCTGGAACCATCACCGCGAACTACGACGGAGTTCGCAAACACCGAACTGTCGTGGGACCAGGAGCGCGGGTGGGAGTTGACACGATGCTGGTCGCGCCTGTAGAGATTGGCGAAGGCGCTTACACTGGAGCCGGAGCAGTAATCCGGAAAAACGTACCCCCACGCTCACTAGCGGTAAGTAGCGGGGATCAGAGAACGATCGAAGAATACGCCGAGCGCCGAAAGGCGCGCGAGACAGAACAGGAAAAAGATCCGTGAGCATCATCGAGCCCTCTGCCGCTGTGACCTCGACCATCCCGCACGACTATTCGAAGCGGGCGATGGTTTTCGGCGGGCGAACCTCGCTGGATCTAGCGGGAAAGATCGCGGCAAAGCTTCAGCTGGCGATGGGCGATGTCACTCTGAAGACTTTCTCCGACGGTGAAATCTACGGCCGCTACGAAGAGTCGATCCGTGGGGCTGACGTATTCCTGGTCCAGTCCACCTGTCAGAACAACGATGCCGGCATGACCCCGAACGACGCCCTGATGGAACTGATGATCATGGCCGATGCGGCCCAGGGCGCCTCGGCTCACCGGATCATCGCTGTCATGCCCTGGTTCGGTTACGCCCGCCAGGACAAGAAATCTGCGCCGAGGGAGCCGATCACCGCCCGCGTCGTGGCCCGGGCGCTTGAGTCGGTCGGGATTGATCGGGTGCTGACCATGGACCTCCACGCCGGCCAGATCCAGGGTTTCTTCACGATCCCGGTTGACCACATGACTGCGATGCCGATGCTGACCCAGTGGTTTACGGACCAGTACCGTGCCGAAGACCTGGTGGTCGTATCCCCGGACGCCGGTCGGGCCAAAGCGGCGCGCAACTTCGCGCGCAAGATCGGCACGGATTGGGCGATCATGGAAAAAGAGCGGCCAGCCCAGCAGGTAGCTGAAATCGGCTACGTAGTCGGTGACGTAAAAGATAAGATCGCGGTCATTTCAGACGACATGATCGATACCGCCGGCACGCTTTGTGCCGCTGCGAGCACGGTGCTCGATGAAGGCGCGTCGAGCGTGATCGCCTGCGCCACGCACGGGGTTTTCTCCGGCGCCGCATACGATCGCCTGCCTTACGAAAAGTCAGGCCTGGAAAAGATCGTGGTCACCGATACCATCCCCCTTCGCGCTGGCGCCCCGGAGAACATCACCGTGCTCTCCACCGCCGGCACTCTGGCTGATTCGATCCGCCGGATCTTCACCGACGACTCGGTCTCCGAGATCTTCGCCGGCGAGAACCAGCTTTTCTGAGCCAACTGGCAGTCCCTAGGGTGGTCGCAATGAACTTCACCCGGATAGGACATAAAGGAGCCGACGCGCTGGTTCCTGGAAACACAGTTGCTTCGTTTGAAAAGGCGGTGGAAGCAGGGATTGACCTGATCGAATTTGATGTGCTCTGGCTTCAGAGTGGCCACCCGGACCTGCCGCCCGAGCAGCGCAGCGGACTCGTGGTAGCCCACGACTGGCACGCCGCTGAGACCCACGAAGAGCTGACCCTGGACACTGCCCTCGAGGCTTTCATCCGAGCACCTCTGGAGGCGGTCGCACTGAACCTGGATATCAAGCTGCCTGGCAGGGAAGACGAAATCGTGGATCTGATTCGCCGCCATGGCCTTGAGCACAGAACCAGTATTTCGACGATGGAAACTTCGACCGTCAAGCTGCTCTCTGAGCTGGCCCCGGCGCTCAGCCTCGGCTGGACAGTGCCCAAAGTCACCAGGGACTGGCTCTCGAAGCCGGTCTGGATGAAGCCGGGGCTGATGCTGGGGCTGGCTTCGGTCAGGCGCCGGATGCCCGGCATCGTCAGCAAGGGCCTGAAGGACCTGGAGGTGGATTCAATCTGGGCCTTCTATGGCGTAATCACGCCAGAGCTTGTGGAGCTGACCAGGAGCGAAGGGCTGAAGCTGAACGCCTGGACGATCGACGATCCTGAAACCATCGAACGGATGCTGGCGATGGGGGTCGACGGAATCTGCTCGAACGACCCGAGATTGTTAAACGGTTGATCCTGCGGTTCCGGGGATCGCCGGGCCGCTTCCGCGCTTTGTGCGCACGGCGCTCTCCATCTCTTCCTTTGTGAAGGCCCCGACCACTTCTTCACCTGCTACGTAGCGGTAGAGCGCCACTCCGAAGATGGTTGACAGGGCCTGCTGGATGAGCGCGGCGATGATCAGCACAACTACTCCGACCGCGATCAGGATACCGCCACCGGCAGCAGTGGTCGCCCAGATAGCCACGCCGGCAACGATGAACAGGGCCGCGGGCAGGATCCCAAGCAGAAAGACCGCTCCGCCGATCGCGATCGTGCCGGTGATCTGCTCGCCCCAGCGGCTCTTGACCAGATGGCCACATCGCTTGAGCGTCGCGAACGGTCCGGTACCTTCGAGCGCGATGACCGGGACCGCCAGAAAGGAGAGGATTCCCCAGGCGGCTCCCGCCAGACCCCCGAGGATCGCACCGGCGACTCCGAAGCGTTCCTGGATGGCGCGGATTACGGTCATCACCACGGTTGCGACGAAAGCCCAGCCGGCGATCGCCGACATGCGGGAGCTTGCCAGGGCCATGCCTTCACCGAAAGTGGCCGCCTCACCACGCATCTGGCGGTCGGCGTTGTGAGCAAGTCCGACCGCGAAGTAGTAGGTGACGAAAGCCGCCAGATAGGTCCCGATGGCGATCAGTACGACCCCGGCGGCGGTCGGTCCGGAATCGATGAAATAAAGGCCCGGACCGATCAGCACGATCGCGATCAAGAGCGCGACCAAACCGCCGACGATCGGGAACTTGATCAAGCCGGGCTGGTCCGCGAGGACGCGCCAGCTCTTCTTTGTCAGTTGCCAGCCACTTTTTATTCTCTTGAACATCCCTCCACATTACTCCGCGAGACCCGCTTCTTGAACAAGCTTGTCGAAGTCAGGCATCAGTGCCAAGGCGGCACGTGACACTGCCTGCCGCTCTACAAGGTCGTTTTCACTCCGCATTTTTCCTGCCTTGTCGTTCTCAATGCTCTGATCCTCCAGCACTAGCAAACCGACGCCGACGCCCACTGCGTATCGGTCGCGCGCCTCGTCGAGAGTTGAAGTCTTGAATTTCTTGGCCCTTTCTGCTTCGTATCGCTTGAGAGGGGCGTACTGCTCATTAAGAACAACGCAGGGGATCTGTCGTGTCCCGAATTTGCCAAGCCCGACGTATTCGTCATTCTCTTCCGCGAGGACGCTAGCTTCCACAAGCTCCACGGCTCCTGGAACACTCCCATTCCAGTCCGTGTGAGAGCTGTCTCTCCAAATCACCGCCACTTCGCCTCCGCGGGAAGCACTGTCTTTTTTTCGCTTCTTAGGGTTTCTTTTGGTCGGTGACTTTCCATTGGCGACAACCTCTAGCTGAACCTTCCAGCCCAAATCTCCGCCGATACCTCCGGCCGCACGACTCCAGTCGCGGACCGCTGCAGTTATCGTGGCGGTCGCTCCGATTTCCACATCCTCTGGTACCAGCAGAGAGGCTCTGACCATTCCGCCGCGAAGTTCCCCTCCGGCAACCAACTCTGCTGGGCCTATACGCGGGTGGTCGCAAGTGAGATCGAGGGTGCCTCTGCCGGAGTGGAGGAAATCATCGGTTGCGTTGATCTGAAAGTGGATGAATCGAGTCTTCCCCGGAATAGCTCGGATACTCGTTGGGCCTTCAAGGATTGTCGGGTCTGGCCAAAGGTCAGCCTTGCCCCACTTTCGCCTCGGGGGTGCATCATCGCCTTCCTTGGTGCCTCTCGAGAGTGAAACGCCACCTTTGAACGCGAGCTGAGCTCGAATCTTGTCGGCGATTTGAAGCGTTGAGCGGTCGGCGGATCGATTCTTGAGAGCTTCTCGCACTAGCTCGTTATTCAGATCGCGTAGATCCTGCGACGAGTTGAGCATGGCCGCAATTGTGTCTTGGAGGCGGGCGGTGTCAGGTGTCTTGACCATGTCAACGCGATCTGGCGTAAAAAGCTTGCTCGTACGAACATCGACTGGAATCTGATCAAGATCGACAACCACAAGTATTCGGTCGTAGAGCTTTGGAAGCCTGTTTGCTCGGAGACGAAGTTCCTGTTGATCCCAGTGCTTGTGCGTTTGTCCGTTTGCGAGAAGTAGAACCGAGTGACCCTGAGCCACGAAGTTCCTCATTGAGCCTCTATCTCCGGAGGGTCCGCCTTCGAAATAGTAGATATCCACAGGCAGATGATGAGTTCCTTCTCCAATGCGAAATGGAATCACATCAGTGAAATGCTTCCGGTCGGGCCGTTCCGTGGAATCGAACTGGGGACCCCTCCCTTGGTGGTTCTTTACGTGGTCGCCCTTTGCAACGTGGTTCATGGAACTCACCGGAAGCGGCGGGCTCCAAAGACGCGTATTGATTACGAACTCGAGGCTTGAACGATCATTGCGGCCCGTGTGGAAGCCGTCGGTCGCGTAGCTGATCAAGGCAAGGTAGGTACCAGGTTCGAATTCAGGTACTTCAGCGGCTGGCACCGAGAAGGGTGAAGCCTGAGGATTTTGATCGACCTCCTCGGTTACTAGATAGTAGATTCCTCTGCCCTTCCTGTGTTGCTGCCATTGGGCAACTGCGACTGTGACCTGGTCTTCATCAGACTCCTCGAGGAGACCGGGGGGCCTTCTCGAGACGAGCACGACTGCCTCTGCATTCGGATAGCAAGTTGTGGCGCCCATGCCGAACGCACCTTGTTGCCAGGAATTCGCCTCTTTATGAGCCGAGCCGATTCGGAAAATCGAATCACCCACGTAGTCGGCTCTGATTCCACAACCCTTGTCGCGATACGTCAGGGTGACCCGCTTGGATTGTTTGGCGGGAGGGTCAGAGTCGTATATATCGACTCGTGCCAGCTCAGATTTCTCCTCGACGGTGAGATGTCCAAGCAGGCCCACGGCGGCTTCGCGCGGGGTCTCAAACGGGACTGACACAAGATCATTTCCATACTGCTCGTGCGCGAATCTTTCGAGAATCGCATCGTGCATGTTCGTCAATGGTTCGAGTGCTTTGTGGTCGTAGCTGCCCGATGTCGAGAGTGGGCCAAGGTTGTTGACGTTGTCTCCGGCAAACCGTTCATGACGTCCACCGGTCAATGACTCGATCATGTCATTCACGTTGTCCGCATCATCCGCATTTCTCGCCTCAAGTGCGGCTCGCACCAAGGTCGCCCCTTTGGTGGTTTTGCTTTCGATTGTCATTGTCATCCTTCCCCCAATCTGCGACTAGACCGCCGGTTGTCGTTGTTCTTTTGCTCGCTTAGACCCTCAAAGGCCCGTTTGCCGATTTGCGTAAGGCTGTACGAACCGTTGCGGAGCTTGGGTTCCATTAACCCCCAAGCACGAGACCTTGAGACGTAGCCCGACGCGATGGACTCCGCGACGCTTCCTTTCCAATCTGCTTCCGGAAAGTCTTTTGCAAGTCGAGTCTGGAAGTGCTCACCCAACGCGACCCTTCCGAGGCCGTCGTTGGCGCCTTCAAGCGCAGCATGAAAACCCCAGAAATCGGACGCGGCGTGGAGCTCCAGATGGGTCAAGAACCCCAATGCAATTTTCTCTTGGTGAGGCACATTGAAGTCAAGGCTGCCGAAAATTTCCGTCAGCTGCCACCCGGATTCGGTCAGGCCGATAGAAGGTTTCTTCGCGTCTCCCACGATTCCCACGGCATGCCACTGAAACAGTGGACCTGACACGGCAAGTTTCCCCTGGGCATCGGGCTTCCGCGCAACCTGTCCGAGAGCAAAGGCTTTAAAGCCCTGAGCTGCTGATTGCGGTTTGTCGCGGTTACGAGGAAGCATCACCGCAAGCTTCTGGTCACCGGGAACTTCTAGGGATTCGAGTGCGGTTGCAAGGTTCCAAGCTTCCGAAGTCGTTTCCTCATAGAACTCATCAAGCGGGACGGGTCCCTCGGGTGTTGCAGCAGCGAGTCGCGCGAGCGCCCAGGCAGTTGGAGCGTCTCGATTATGCATTCCGAACATTGGTTCCTCCGGGATGATCGCCAGCTCGTTTTCGACAGTAAAACCAGGGCTCGATGGGGTACCGATACGAACAAGGTCGGTAGGGGGGGCCTCCACAGTCCGAATGAGTTCACTTATCGACTCGATTTCATGTCGAACGGGGGTGTCTGCCTGGGATTCGAGTTCGGATTCGGATTTCGCCGTCGGAGGGATCGGATCCTGACCCTCGGGGTAGCGCAAACCAATTAGGCCTTGCTCTAAAAGTTCGTTTGCAAGTTCGTGTCGGTCCTCAAAACCACCTATCCCTTCTTGGATCGCGCGATCCATTTCCCGGAGAACCTCGACCTGAAGTATTAGTCGGGTGGGTCGATATTTGGTTGGGTCATTTGGGAAAAAGGACATGCCGCTCCTCCAAATAGGTGGTGTAGTAACAATACTATTACACCTTTTCGAAGATTTATCAACCTATTTTCAGAAATGACTAGTTGCACGCTGAAAGTCAACGAAAAACTTCGTACTGCTGATAAAGGGGAGGTAGTGCTGGGTTTGCCCTACTCGGGTGAAGCGATTCCGGGAACCTGCATTACACCGCGTTCTTCGAAGTATTGCCACTCTAGCCTGCCCAATTCAGTCGAAGGCTCGGCCGCATAGACCCATTCACTCATGATGCGGAACCAGTTGCGCTCAGCGCGCAGTTGTCCCAATACGGCGAGCACGCCCACTTCCATGCGCCGTCCCATCAACTCGTCGGCCGGAATCGACGCCCGGCGCATCAGGTCGTAGTACTCCGAGCGCGGGTCATGGGTCGCTTCGATCATGCGCATGACCAGCGGCGGGTCAATCTCGATCGTCCGGTCCTCCATGTACCAGCCGCCGATTTCCTTGACGTGGTCCATCAGGTGTTGCGCATCGAGCTTGGACGGCTTCTTGATGAAGCCCAGCTCATGCAGCCCGTCCCTCAGGCCTTCGGGGTCGTTGCGCACCACGGCATCGACACAGCGCTGCTCAAGTTCGATCTGCTCGCGGTCCAGTTTCTTGGTCATGCCGAAATCGAGGAAAGCGACCCGACCGTCCTCCATCAGGATGTAGTTGCCCGGATGAGGGTCGGCATTGAAGTGCTGGAGGTGGTAAATCGAGCCGAAGCTGCCACGAAAGATGATCTCGCCGAAGCGGCTGCGGTCATCCTGGCTCAGGGCCTTGACGGCGTCAAAGCCGACGCCTTCTACAAATTCGGTCACAAGAACCCGTCGCCGGGACAGGCGGGTGACCACATCCGGCACGAAAATGAACGGATGGTCCCGGTAGGCACGGGCGAAAGAGCGCTGGTTTTGAGCTTCATATTCGTAGTCAAGTTCCTCCAGGACCCGTTCGCGCAGTTCTTTCACCACCTCCTTGACGTCCAGGCCGGGCGCCAGGGCCTTGGCCATGCGTACCAACAGCCCCGCGTTCCTGAGGTCAGCTTCGAGGGCCTCCGCAATGCCCGGGTACTGGATCTTGACCGCGACCTGGCGACCATCGAGCAACTCGGCACGATGAACCTGCCCGATCGACGCTGCGGCGACCGCCGTCTCTTCGATCGAAGCGAACATTTCGTCGAGCGGTGCCCCGTCGTATTCCTCTTTGAGGACCTCGACCACTTCGCTCCAGGGCATTGACGGGGCGTCACTTCTGAGCTTGGAAAGCTGCTCCTGGTAAGTCTCGCGGTACTCCTCGGGAATGAACTCGGTATCGATGAACGAGGCGAACTGCCCGATCTTCATCGCCGCCCCCTTCATCTGGCCCAGGGCTTCAACCATTTTCATCGCCGTCTCGGTGTGCCGGTCATCGAGCTTCTCCTGGGCTCCATCCCCCTTGCGAATGAGGTTTGAGGCCTTGGTTCCAGCATACTTTGCACCCTGCGTCCCGATCACTGAACCCAGCTTGGCTGACCTGCGGACCCGGCCCTTAGGAATCTTGGAATCGTCGAACATAACCTGATCGTACGGGCTTCGACCTACCGGCCATGCACTAAACGCACAGGCTTCTCTATGCTTCCCGGTCCAATGTCTTCAACACGCGCCACACTCACCGCTTCGCCCCGCGATCAATTCGGCACCCGGACCACCCGCCGCCTGCGGCGGGATGGCAAGGTTCCCGGGGTCGTCTATTCGGAAGGTTCCGACGCGATTT
>FLOH01001479.1_pt1 | contig 36647 bp, 37 predicted proteins | sample 756751 | NCBI WGS metagenome assembly FLOH01 (sample SAMEA4026879, study PRJEB14308) | marine metagenome | biome: coastal water; material: water | depth 74 m
ACGGTTTGGCGTTGAACAAAATGGCGGCGATCGCGTACCAGCAGGCAATTTGCGCGGCAACGTTAATTTGCTGCGAAGAATGCCCCATGGCCCACCAGATCACCTTGTACATGATGGTGTCGATGGACGATAACAGCCCCAACGACCACAGCCAGGTCGGGATCAGGATGATCGCCCCGGTGAGGATCGTGAAAACGGCGATAATCGCCGCCGTCATGGCCCCGAATGTGACCAGGGGGATCGACCCTTCGTAGGTCTTCTCCTTCCTTGCCATGTGCAGGGTGGCGAAAAACACCAGACACCCGAGAAGGGCGCCGACCGCGAACAGGATGATGCCCAGATAGAAATCCTGGGCCGCCATCATCGGCGGATAGGATGTAAACATCACCGAGGAATCCCCCCGCAGCACCGCGATATTGGTAATCACCGCGCCGATCAGCATCATCCAGTAGCCGACCCAGGCGACCTTGGGAAACACCAGACGGGCGTTCAGCAGGATCGCCGAAGTAAAGTACAACAGCGCGATTTCGAAGAAAATACACCACACCAGCAGGACATCGAGCCCATGGGCGGTGAGAGCCAGATAAAACAGGTCGGCATCAAGAAGATGCACCGCCGGCCAACGGGTAAGCGCCACCATCAGGCCGAACAATCCACCGACCAGGAGGAAAACCACCGCCGAAACCGCGTTCCACTTGATCAACTTGTCGGCGTTGAGATCAATTTTAAACCCGGTATCGGGACACGTTCTGAAATTCGCCATAATCGCTTCCCTTACTTCTTCACTACGTAAATCTTGCCAACCATGGTGTGGTGGCCGATCCCGCAGAATTCATTGCAAACGACGCCAAATTCGCCGGTACTGTTCGGCTTGACGGTGAAAATCATCTCGTAGCCTGGATGAACCGAGATATTGATGTTTTCCGGCTGCAGCGAGAAACCGTGCTGCCAATCCACAGAAGACAGATGGAAGCGGTAGGATTGCCCTTCTTCCAATTCGACAATCGGCCACCATTCCCACAACCGGCCCAGCATGTAGACATCGCTACCGGCGGGCGGGCGGACAACCGGGATACCGGTGTCGCCTTCTTCACGGACCGTGTATTGTTCGGCCCATTTTTCGACTTTCTCGGCGTAAACTTCCGGTTTGATCTTGTAGGCTTCGTTCGACAGGTTCTGTTCGCCGACGACGTGCCAATAGGGCATCATGAAAAACATCACCAAGGCCCAGACAAAGGCGATGGTGATCCACATGACTTCCGATTTCTCTATGGGTTCGCTCCACCATATCCGCTTTTGCGGAGGAAAAATGGACATAATTAAATTCCCTTCTCATACATCATTTAAGGTGCCAGTGGGATGGCGATGACTTCCATAACCCCCCACACCACATACAAAACCATCGGCACCACGATACCGATTGTCAGCAACAGCAAAGGGCTGTCCAGTAACTGCTGCATGAATGGAATCTTGTCGTTTTCGCTCATCTTCCCCACTCCTTGATGTTCTTTAAGCTCCCGCGACGGGAATAACTCTCCCCGGCACGGACAGGATGGCCGACGCCCACGGGAATCCGTTGGCGAGCCATTACAAAGAGCCACGAACGGCGTCGAAATGCCTTAACCAAGATCAATTTTGGGAAATTGGGGAAATCGGATTGAAAAACAGGCTTTTTTGCGAATGATCCGTTTGCGAAAGACACCTGATACATGGTTAGATGGGACTAACCACTTTGCAAATAAGTTGAATAATCAACGGCGGCATCAACAGGGTGGAGGACGGTCGTGCTGAGTATATTGGAATTTGCGGGTTACGCGACGATTGCGGGCGCACTGTTGCACGCCAGCTTCGCCTCGTTCCGGGCCCTGGGCCGCTGGCGCCGGGAAGCCAGCGCCGGCCATGCCGAACAGGAATTGTTCCGCAAGCACGCCAAGGAAACCCTGCATATCGCCCAGGTTAACCGGGTCCGCGAACAGACGACCTGGAATGGCTATCGGAAGTTTACCATTGACCGAAAAATCCCCGAGCCCGGCGATGTCTGTTCGTTTTACCTGAAACCCCACGACCATCGGCCCATTCCGCCATTCGAACCGGGTCAGTTCCTGACCTTCCGTTTGAAGATCCCGGGCCAGGTCAAACCCATTATCCGCTGTTATTCCCTGTCGGATTCGCCCCTCGAGCGGGATTATTACCGGGTTTCCATCAAGAAGGTGCCGCCGCCACGGGACCAGCCCGACCTGCCGCCAGGATTGTCATCGAACTTTTTTCACGACCAGTTGAACGTCGGGGATGTGCTTGATGTGGCAGCGCCCAACGGCCACTTCTACATGGATACCAAATCCGAGAGGCCCGTCGTGCTGATCGGCGGTGGCGTCGGCCTGACGCCGGTGATGTCGATGCTGAACACCATCGCGCTGTCGGAAAGCAACCGCGAGACATGGTTCTTCTATGGCGTGCGCAACAAGACCGAACACGCCATGGCCGACCATTTGCGCACCGTCGCCGAACAGCACGACAACATCAATTTGGTCGTCTGTTACAGCCAGCCGACCGACGAATGCCAACAGGGCCATGATTACCAGGTGGCGGGCTTCGTCAGCGTCGATCTTTTCAAGACCCTGCTGCCATCCAACAATTATGAATTCTATGTTTGTGGGCCGCCGCCGATGATGGCCTCGATTACCGGTGGACTGGAAGAATGGGGCGTTCCCGGCGACGACATCAATTTCGAGGCGTTCGGCCCGGCCACCGTTAAAAAAACCCCGGTTGCCGAGCATTCAGACGCCGCCGGGGGAACAAAAGTCACGTTCGACATGTCGGGCAAAAGCGTCACCTGGCAAGGCGATGGCACGTCTATACTTGAACTGGCCGAGCAAAACGGGGTCGATATCGATTCCGGCTGCCGCGCCGGCAATTGCGGAACCTGCGTCACGGCCATCAAGAATGGCAAGGTAAAATACATTTCCGAACCGGGAAGCCCTCAGGAAGAAGGAACCTGTCTGGTCTGTATCGCTGTCCCGGACGGCGACGTGAGCTTTAATATCTGAACATTACGGACACCTTCGGGTGTCTTCTTTGGCAAGAGCACTATTGGGAGAACGAAGACGATGAGCAAGACATCGAATATCTTTAAGATCGGCAAAACCCTGTCGGCCAACCTGTCTGTCATGGCGCTGGCGGGGCTCATGTTCCTGGGCCTGACGGTCGCAACGGCGCAGGCGGCGACGGACCACGCGAAAATTGTCGGCCCGACGCAATGCACGGAATGCCACAAGGAAACCGGTGCGATCTGGGAAGCGACTCCGCATTTCGAGACCTTCCGGAAAATGCCGAAAGAAAAAAAGGCTCGTGAGATCGCCAAGAAAATGGGCTTCAAGCGAATCAAATCCGGCAGCCTGTGTCTCGATTGCCATTTCACCTCCCAACCCAAGGGCGACAAATTAAAACCGATAGCCGGCATTTCTTGTGAATCCTGCCATAACGCCGGGGCCGACTGGATCAAGGTCCACAGTGGTTTCAGCGGCAAGAAAAAAGATACGGAATCACCCGAAGAGGCCAAGCAACGCTGGATCAAATCCGACGCCGCCGGCATGATCAGGCCGCGCGAAATGTATGACTGGGCCAAGAATTGCTATGGCTGCCATACGGTGCCGAACGAAAAACTGGTCAATGTCGGCGGCCATACGCCGGGCAGCGATTTCGAACTGGTGGCGTGGTCACAGGGCAAAATCAGGCATAACCTGTGGTACACCAAAACCAATGACGAAGCGACGCCGGCCCGCAAACGACTGATGTACGTGGTCGGGCAAGCGGTTGAACTTGAAACGTCCCTGGCCGCCGTCGGCCAGGCGACCATGGAAATGGATTATGCCGTCAAGATGACGGCTCGGGCCAAGAAGGCGCAGGATAATTTCGCCAAAATCGCCACCGCGCTCGCCATGCCCGAAATCAAAGCCATCGCCGCGCAGTCCGCGGGCGCCCAACTGAAGGTCGGAAGTGGGGGGCCCCTTGGCGCCGCCGCTACCGAAATCGGCAAGTTGACCCGGGCCATTGTTGAAAAATATGACGGCAGCGGTATGGCCGCCATAGATTCAATGCTTCCCTCTCCCGACAAGTACAAAGGAAAGCCGGCCAAATAGGAAGTTCGATGCTCGCCGATACGCTGATCAGTCGCCCGAAGCGTTGGGATACACCCTTCGGTGCCGACATGACGGACGAGAATGTGGACAGGGCAATTGCCCTGCCACTTCTTGCCGGCATCGACGATTCCCGTTTTTCCGGAGCACTCAGCCTGCGCAATATCCTGAAATATGATTCCCGTATAATCGACTGCAAGCGCGGCGACATTGTTGTTCGCGAAGGCGATTACGGCCATTCGGTGTTCTTTCCGATCTCGGGGAATCTCAGGGTCATCACCCGGCTGGCCCCGGAAATCGAAGCCAGCGAACCGATCCTGTCGGTAAAATCGTACCGCGGGCGGCGCACCGGAATGTGGGCTGCCATTAAACGCGCCTGGTATAATCCGATGATTCCCGAAGTCAGAAAATATCATAAGCAGGGCGGAATTTCCGATTACCTGCGCCAGGTCGGGGATGGCGATGAACAGGAATCACGGCCCTATATCAGCAATGTCGGCAGGGTGCTGGAAACCTGCGAGACGGTTGATATATCGGCAACCGACAATGACATTGTCGGTGAGATCGCCGCCCTTACCCGCTCTATCCGCACCGCTTCCATTTTCGCCGAAACCGATTCCACGTTGCTTGAACTTCGCTGGCAGGGCTTGCGCGACATTCGCAAACAGGACAAAAACTTTCGCACCTTCATCGACGACAGGTACCGGGACCGGGCGATGTTGCGCCAATTACAGGAATTGCCGCTGCTGCAAAATCTTGACCGGGAAATTCTTGAAAAAATCATCAAACACACCAGCTTCGAAAGTTATGGCGATTTTGAATGGAACAGATCCTACCAAAAAGCCGATCAGCGCGACTGGGATACGGTTATCGAAAAGGAACCGATCGTCGCCGAAGGCGGACATTACGCCGACGGTCTGCTGATTGTCTGTGCCGGTTTCGGACGGGTCAGCGATAACCTGGACCGCGGTGAAAGGACGCTGGATTACCTGAGCCGCAATGGCATGTTCGGTCTGGAAGAACTGGCCGAACACTGGCGCACCGGCGAAGAAGTGCCCTTGAAGAAAAGTTTGCGGGCAATAGGTTATCTTGATGTCTTGCGAATTCCGACGGGGCTGGTCGAAGAATACATTTTGCCGACTTTATCCGAAGCCATGCTGCCCGGGGAAATCGAAGAAGATACGCTGGCCTGGGAAGACAGCGACGAGCCCGACCGCCTGCAGCAATCGCTGATCGATTTCTTTATTAATAACCGGACCATCAATGGCTCCAAGACCATGCTGATCAACACCTCGCGCTGCGTCAATTGCGACGACTGCGTGCGTGCCTGTGCGGTCGCCCACAACAATAATCCGCGGTTTGTCCGCCATGGTCCCAGCGAAGACAACATCATGATCGCCAATGCCTGCATGCACTGTGTCGACCCGGTCTGCCTGATCGGTTGCCCGACCGGGGCCATTCAGCGGGATCAGAATACCGGTAACATCATTATCAACGATACCACCTGCATCGGCTGCGGCACCTGCGCCAATTCGTGCCCCTACGACAACATTCGGCTGGTTGAAATTCGCGATATCCGCGGCAATTTTATTCACGATACCGACACCCAGACACGGATTGTCAAAGCGACCAAGTGCGATTTGTGTCAGGATTTGCTGGTCAGCCCGGCCTGCCAGCAGGCCTGCCCCCATGATGCCCTGGTCAGGATTGACATGAACGATCGCACGGCGCTTCTGGACTGGTTAAGCCGATGACGATGATGACTTTCGCCGCCAGACGCCTGCGCAACTGGTCATTGCTGATTGTCTCGCTGGCGGTAGCCCTTGTTGTGTTCGCGGCCTATGGCGTTACGCTTCATTCGGTGAAGTTCATGACCGGATGGTTGTTGATCGCCGCCGTCCTGGTCCTGACACTGTTAAATCTTCGCAAACGGTTTTCCTTCCTGCCGCTGCTGAGCGCCAGTTCATGGCTGCAGTTTCATATTTATCTGGGATTGTTTGCGACCGCCGTATTCATGATTCACACCGACTGGCGCCTGCCGACGGGGTATCTGGAAACCCTTCTGTGGCTGCTTTTCGTACTCGTCGCCCTTAGCGGTATTTTCGGCATTGTTATCACCCGCGCCGTTCCGGAACTGCAGCAGCAGCATGGCGAGTCCTTGTTCCTGGGACGGATTCCCCAATATCGGGTGCAGTTGGCGGAAGAGGTCAGAGACATCATCATCAACACCATGAAGGAAACCCGGACCCGCACGCTGGCCAAATTCTATTCGGCTCATCTGCGCCGTTATTTCGCCGCACCGCGAAACATCTTTCGCCACCTGATCGGTTCCAGCCGCCACCTGAACGGCTTGTTGCGCGAAATTGAACTGGCCGAACGCTACCTTGATACGCCGGGCAAAGAGGCGCTGACCGAAATTCGACAGCGGGTTTTGCAAAAAGATAATCTGGATTACCAGTTCACCTTCCTGATGCTGCTCAGGGGATGGCTGTTCATTCATGTTCCCGCCACGTATGGCATGATACTGATCGCCGGCGCCCATCTTTTGCTGGCCTACGGTTACGGTATGGGGTCGCCATGAAAATCTGGAACACCCGGCCCCTGCAAAAATTTGGATTCAGCGACAGCGCCTACGAGCGGTCGTCGCAAAAATGGATTTGCGGCCATGCCCGGAATGGCAAGGCCTGTCAGCAAGGCCCCGGAGCGGATGGGCGCTGCACCACCAGGGCCGAATGCATGCCCCGTAAAGATAACGACCGGTGGCTTTGCAACCGGGCGCAAAGCGAGGGAGGCGCGTGTGCCGATGGCCCCTTGTCCGACGGCTCCTGTTGTCGTTCGATCATCCCCTGTTCACCGCAACGCGGCATTCGCTCGGCACGGGGCGCCTTGACCAAATGGGTCGCGGTTCTGGCTTTCGGCATCCTGACGGTGATCCTGACCGCGCCTTACGGGGCCAAACTTTTGTCTCCGGGTCCCCTGAACACCCATCATGCCGAACTAACCAAGTGCGCAACCTGCCACGACGGTTCGCACGGCTCGCTGATCGAATGGGCGGGACGAATATTCGTCCCTCCGGCGGCGAAGTCGGGTAGCGCCGGTTGCATCAATTGCCACACCATGGGCGCGGCGCCGCTGCAGGCGCACAGCACAAACCGTCCCGAACCCCTGACCGTCAACAAGGCGGAAATGGCGGCCAATCCGCTGTTCTTGAATGCTTCGAAGAAATTCATGGGCGGGCCATTTGCCGGCGACGAGGAAATCTCCTGTGCCACCTGTCACCAGGAACACGGTGGGCCGGATGCTGACATCAAGGAGATGTCAAACGGCCAGTGTCAGGCCTGCCACACCCTGATGTTCAAGGGCTTCCTCAATGGCCATCCGAAGTTTACCGAGTATCCCTACACGCGCAGGACCCGCATCACATTTAATCATGAGGGTCATTTCAAACGGCATTTTCCGGAATCCAAACAACCGGTGACACCGACCGAATGCCAGGACTGCCATGTCAGCGGGGATCAGGGTCGGGTCATGATGGTCAAGCCTTTCGAGAAAACCTGTGCGACTTGCCACCTGGGAGAAGTTACCGGTCGGGTCGGATCGGGCCCGCGAACGATAGCATTTCTCAGCCTTCCCGGATTCGATCTGGAAGCCCTTCAGGATGCCGACATCAACATTGGCGCCTGGCCGGAATTTGCCGAGCAACCGCTGGACCCGTTCATGAAATTGATGCTGGCCGCCGATGGCAAGCTGAAGGATGACATCGCGCGCCTGGAAGACATTGATCTGTTGGACCTGGAAGACGCCGAGCCCGAAGTCCTTAAATCGATCGAGCAGGTGGCCTGGGGGGTCAAGGAGCTGATGTATGACCTGACGGCGCACGGCCCGATGATGATTATCAAAAGTGTCACCATGAGCACCCAGATGTCCGATGCCGAGGCATCGGACCTGATATCCGCCCTGCCCTTCGATGTCGTCCGCTCGACCAGCCAGAAATGGTTCCCGAACCTGATCGACGAACTTGAACGACGCAAGGCCGGCGAGGTTTTGCCGACCGTTATCGCGTCGGAAGAAGAAGCCGATGGACTCGGTCCAATTTATACCGCCGCCGGGGCAGATACCGAAGCGTCGCCCGAACAGGCCGTTGTGAAAACAGATTTCAAGGCCGACCTGAAGTCGTGGATGCAGTTTGGCGGCTGGCAGGACCGGGATTTCGACCTGCTGTACCGGCCGACCAAACATGGCGACCGCTTCATGAAGGTGTGGATTTCGACCACGGCGACCGCCTCGTCGGGGCCCCTTGGTGACCTGGCGCGGCCACTTTTCGATTTTCTGACCGACAAGAAATCGGCCGGCAAATGCGCCAAATGCCACAGCGTCGATGAAGCCCCGGACAAGACCCTTACGGTCAATTGGACAGCCCGCCTGCCGACCGGCAAATTTCGCGATATGACGGTGTTTTCACATGACAAACACAATGCCATTCTGCAAAAGAATGGCTGCAAGTCGTGTCACAATATCGCCGAAAACGCCCCGTATCTGGACTCGTTCAAAGACATGAACGCGACGACCTTTACGTCAAATTTCACGCCCCTGAACAAAGAAGTCTGCACCGAATGCCATACCGACCAATCAACGCTGGGCGCCTGCACGACCTGTCACAATTATCATTTCGGTGAGGTTTCGCTGGTCGAAACCATGTCGTCGATCAAACCTAAATAGCCTTGGTCGCCTGCCAATCGGAAAGCGTTGTACGGGCGTTTTTCTCTGCTTTTACGGCATAATCGGGGTCCGTGCCGGTCGGCGTCGTCAGTTCGATGACATAACCGTTGGGATCGCGAAAATAGATCGAATGGATAAACCCATGGTCGGCGACGCCCCGGGTATCGATGCCCGCATCCTGACCCTTGGCAAACATCCGTTGCAGGGTTTCCTCATCGACTTCAAGGGCAATATGAAGGTCGTAGTCATGCTGTTCCTTGAAATCAAATGGCCTGTCCGGCACTTCGAAGAATGCCAGGAACGAGCCGTCGCCCAGTCTGTAAAAGCTGTGCAGCGCGCTGGTCTCACGCCCGGTTTTGGTTTCCCCTATGGGGAAGGCGTCGGCCAGCGGCAATTCCAGGAAATCCTCGTAAAAAGCACGGGTTTGTTCGGAATCGCGGCAACGATATGCATTGTGGTGCAGCCCCTTGATCATCTGTATGATCCTCCCTAACTACCTGAGAAAAATTTCACCGCGACCGATATTACATCAATATTTGGTGCCTATAACTCAATTCTTCAAGGAACTCCCGTGTTTTACAACACCGACAGCAAAGACCATAACTTGCCGCACGATCCGTTCAAGTCCTGTGTCGCGCCCCGACCCATCGGCTGGATATCGACGCTAAGCGCCGGGGGAATCGCCAATTTGGCCCCGTACAGTTTTTTCAATGGCGTCGCATCGAACCCGCCGCAGGTCATGTACGCCTCCAGCGGTACGCAGCCGCACGGACCCAAGGACACGCTGACCAATATCCGCGAAACCGGCGAATTTGTCGTCAACGTCGCCACCTGGGACCTGCGCGAGGCGATGAATATCACCAGCCAGGCGGCGGCACCCGATGAGGATGAATTCGCCCTCGCCGGCCTGACCCCACGGCCGTCGCAATTGATCAAGGCGCCCAGGATCGGCGAATCACCCATCAACATGGAATGCCGGCTGCTTGATATCATTGATCTTGCCAGTAATGACCCGCAACAGCCCAATACGATGGTTATCGGCCATGTGCTGGGAATACACATCGACGATTCGATCCTGACCGACGGCATGATCGACAATGCCAAGCTGCGCCTGATATCGCGTCTCGGCTACAAGGATTACGCGGGTGTGGAAAATGTCTTTTCCATGGACCGGCCCGGGCAAATGAAAGCGGGTCGATAATGAACGCCGACAATTTCGAAGAACTGGTCGGCAAATGCGTGCTGTCCGGTTTTCAGCACCGGCTGCTTTATGTGTTTATACGTATTCATGACATCGAAGATGAGAAACTGCCGGTGCACGCGCGGGCCGACGAGGAAAGCACGCCCGGCATCGTGCAAATTTTGTTCGACGCCCATCAACCGGCGCAGCCGGGGCTGACCTTCGATCAGGTCCGCGACACCGCGGATGGTCAGAACCCGGAGTGGAATTTCATCATCGTCGGCATCGCCAAGAATTCAGATGCCAGCCTACCCGACGAAGCGATGGCACAGGAATTCCTGGCCGATATGCGTGAAAAAATTCTGGTCGGGCAAATCGATCAGTTTGCGTTCCTGGATCGCACCGGCACACCCGTCGGGGTGCAGACTGACCTGGTATCCGATGTTCCGGTCGATGGGGCGGTGCACTAACAAATGTCTGACAGCATCGCCCTCCTGGATCGCCTGATCGCGTTTCCCACCGTCAGCCATCAGTCCAATATGGCGATGATCGATTTTATCCGCGATACCCTGGATGCCTGCGGCATCGACTGCCAGATCATCACCGACGACGCCGGCGGCAAAGCCAACCTGTACGCCACCATCGGCCCCAGGGACCGCCCCGGCGTCATGCTGTCGGGCCATACCGATGTGGTCCCGGTCAAAGATCAGGCCTGGACCCGTGATCCTTTCACGATGAGCGAAACCGATAGTCTCCTGTATGGCCGCGGCACGACGGATATGAAAGGTTTCATCGCCTGTGCGCTTGCCGCCGCGGTGCGGGCCAGCGATATGGATCTGAAAACGCCACTGCATCTGGCCTTTTCCTACGACGAGGAAATCGGCTGTGTCGGCGTCCGCCGCCTGATCGACGTTATGGAAAATGCCCCGGTCAGGCCCAGGTTTTGCCTGATTGGTGAGCCGACCCTGTTGCAAGTGGCGACGGCGCACAAGGGAAAGGTCGCGGCGCGGGCCAATTGCCGGGGTGTCGAATGCCATTCCGCCATGGCCCCGATGGGGGTCAACGCGATCCATCTGGCGGCAGACCTGATAGCTGAAATCCGCGCCATGCAAGCCGACATCGAAAAGGCCGGCGCGCGGGATGGCGATTACGATATCCCCTATACCACCTTGCACGCCGGTATTATCAAGGGCGGCACGGCGCTAAATATCGTGCCCAATTTATGCACGCTGGATTTTGAAATCAGGAATCTGGCGGCCGATGATCCCGAAGCATTGATGGACGACATCGTCGGCCGCGCCGGGCGGTTGGTCGAAAACATCGAAGGCGCGGCCATCGAGTTCGAAACGATTCACCGCTACCCCGGGCTCAACACCCCGCCCGACAGCGAGGTCGTCGGCTTCGTCAAGTCACTCACCGGGGCCAATTCGACGACCAAACTGTCTTTCGGCACCGAAGGCGGCCTGTTCGATGCGAGGCTCGGCATCCCCACCGTCGTCTGCGGACCGGGCAGCATGGCCCAGGGCCACAAGCCCGACGAGTTTATCGCCAGGTCGGAAATGGATGCCTGCGACCGGATGCTCGACACCCTGCTCGAGTGGCTGGCCGATTAGGCCTATTTCCGGGATTTCAGCAGCGATTTCAGGGTCGCGGTATACAATTGCTTGCTTGAAATGCCGGTGCCGCCCAAGGGAACGAAGGTGGTTTTCAATTTGCCGGACCGGTCGCGGGCGAACATGCGATAGACAGTGAACACGGCAAGCGATCCGGCCAGGGCGGCGTTTGAAATGAACATTCCTTCGGGCCCGAACCGTCCCATCATTTGCGCCGCAACGATAGGGCCGGCGCTGGCCCCGACTCCATAGGCGAACAGCAAACCGGCGGAAACCTGGACCAGCCTGGCGGGATCGGCCAGGTCGTTAATCTGGGCCGCGCACAGTGGGTATACGGTGTAACAAAAGGCGCCGAAAAAACCCCCGGTGATAAACAACCAGATCGGCGCCTGTCCGGCCGCCCAAATTACGCCCAGGGCCGCCAGCGCGGTCAATGCCGCGACGATCATCAAAATCGTCCGGCGATTAAAATGGTCCGACAGGCGCCCAATGGGGAATTGCAGCGCCATGCCGCTCAAGATCACGCAGGCCATGAATGTCGAGACGCCGAAAATCGATAAGCCGCTTTCCTTGGCAAAGATCGGGCCCATGCCGTTAATCGATGAATTGACCATGCCGGCGCATAAGGTGCCGATGACGCCAAGCGGCGACACACCATACAGATCACGAAATTTCATGCGTTGCGGCGAGCTTGGTTTTGGCGCGCTGGCCTGGGTCAGCAGGATCGGCACCAGGGCCATGGAAAAGACGATTGAAGCGATGGCAAACAACTGAAACCGGGCCGGGTCCTCAATGGTGACCATGAACTGGCCGATGCCGGAACCCAGGTAGTTGATCATCATGTAGATCGAAAGAATTCGGCCACGGGTATTATTGGTCGCCCGTTCGTTGAGCCAGCTTTCGACCACCATGACCATGCCGGCCATGCAAAACCCGGCGCATATGCGAAGGACGAACCAAAAAACCGGGTCGATCCACAAGACGTGGCCCAGTACGGCGACCGACATGATCGAGGCAAAGGCGGCGAAACCCCGGATATGCCCGACCGCCGCCACCACCCGCACCGCATAGGTCGCCCCCAGCAACAGGCCGATGAAAAAGCCGGCCATCACGAAGCCGACGGTTTCCGTGGAAAACCCTTCGAGCCTGCTGCGCAAGCCCAGCAGGGTGGCGAACATCCCGTTGGCCAGCAGCAAGAGCCCGAAGCTCAACAACAACGAGGCGACGGATCGCATGGATTGCCACATCTGAAAAGGACTCTCGATCGGGAGCTAAATTTGGCAAAACCCTATCGCGGCTGCGGTTCCCTGAGAAGGAAATAAACCTCAATGGCTCCGCTTTTCATTGACATCTGCCGGATTTGGACTAGATAACGTCCATACGTTATGCATTTGTTTAGTGTTACTTGATTATTCGGTCCGCCGACTAGCTTATTTATCCCCTGGCAATGTGAGCGTTTTAAAGGCCGCGCCGTCGCATGGTGTGACGCGCACAATCAACACTCTTGTTAGAGGAATAGTTATGACGACTGGTACTGTAAAATTTTTCAACCCGACCAAAGGTTATGGTTTCATCGAGCCCGAAGACGGCACGAATGACGCTTTCGTTCACATTTCGGCCGTCGAGCGCGCCGGATTGAGCACGCTCAACGAAGGGCAGAAGGTTTCTTATGAACTTCAGCCCGGACAGAACGGCAAATCATCCGCCGAAAACCTGTCTGTCGTCGATTAATTACGCTAGGCGCCGCCTTCAACCCCGGTTGAAGGCGGTTCCATGTTTCCGTTACGCCGCGATGTGCTATAGTCGCCTGGCAGGCCGAAACCCCTTCGGCAATATCGAACACGACGATTACCAAATAATACGACGCGAAGCGCACAGCCGCCGCCGATCACACATTCCAGCCAGCAGGCGAAGCCGCCGGCGCTGCGGGACAATTAATTTTCCCGTGACCCCTCGAATCGAAAGTGATACCAATATGGTTAAGTCAGTAAAATCAAGGGCCGAGGAACAATTTGCCGCCACCCAGAAAAGGGATCAGCAAGCCCTGAAAGAAAAGGAAGTCGCGCGGCACGAAAGTGCCGAACGGGTATCGAAGTTGCGTGGCCTGCGGATGGCCAAGGAAGCCTCCGACAAGCAGGCTGCAGAGCAGGCCGACGCCGAAAAAGAAGCGGCCAAGGTAAAAAAGGCCAAGGCCAAGGCCAAAACCAAGGTGCCCGCGAAAGCGAAAACGAAAGCGAAAGCGAAAGCGAAAAAATAACGCCAAGCCCTGTTGAATGGGGAGGTCGACATGGCAAAACCAAAACTTGTTGGGGGCTGCGGGTGTGGCGCCGTTCGCTATGAGATAACGAGCGAGCCGGGATTTTCTTTTCTGTGTCAGTGTCGCAATTGCCAACGGGCCACCGGCACCGGACACGCGCCTTCTTTCGTTGTCGAACGGGAAAACTGGAGCGTGACCGGGAACCTGACCTCGTATGAAACCGAATCCGATAGTGGTCACCGTGTCAGCCGGGATTTTTGCCCGGTTTGCGGATCGCCGGTGTTCGGCACAACGTCACAATTTCCGGCGACCTTGATTGTTTTCGCGGCGTCGCTGGATGATCCGTCGGTGTTCAAGCCGCAACGCGCAATTTTTACCGCTTCGGCGCAACCTTGGGATTATATCGACCCAAGCCTGGTCTAAAATCAGGTTCTGTGGGTATCGAGATATTTCCTGATTTTTTCCAGAATCGGCAGGGCCTGGGCCAATTCCTTTTCCGGCAGTTCCCGGGAAAGTTCGGCGATCACCGGGGCGAGTTCCTGCAGACAGCGTAGACGCATATCCAGGCCAGCCCCGGTAATGCCGACAAGCTTTGCCCGGCCGTCTTCCGGGTCGGCTACTATTTTCACCAGGCCGCGTTTTTCCAGACGCTGCAACGTGTTGGTCATGGCCCCCTTGGTCACCTGAAAGGCGCTCGCCAGCCGCGCCGGACTCCATTGTCCACCCAGCCGCAGCAAATGGTTCAGCACGCCGAACTGCGACACTTTCAGGCCATCGGGCAATGCCCGTTCCAGCCGATTGCGGGCCAGCTGTTCGATGATGCCAATTTCGGTGAATACCTGAAAGGCCAGCGGGTCGTCGGTTGGGTTCAAGGTCAGTTTTCCTTCACTCTCGTCTCCAGCGGCCAGCGCGGGGCGGGGCCGACGTCGCTGGCATAACCAAGCCGGGCCAGCATTTGCACGCGTTCACCGGTGTGGGTCGTCAGCTTATTATGAATTGTTTCGTAGTACGGGGCCATGGCCGTGTATTCCTGCAACGCCTGGCTCATGGGTTGCATGGCGAGGCCATCGGCGGTGGCCTGAAGGGCGACGCGCATATAGGCCCGACCGGCCTCGATTTGCGCCGTGCGGTCGTTGGCCTTTGTATTGATCCAGACAAAACCCATGGACGCCATCGCCCCTTCAACGATCATATCAAGTCCAATTTGATAGGAGCTTGACGCCGGGTCGATCAAACTTTCCCGTGTCAAAACACCGACCAGAGAAAGCGATTCCAAAAACGCCCCACCAAGCGAGATTCCGTCGGGATTGGCTTCAATTTCCCGGCGACCGATGCGCATCAGATCGATACTTTCCTGCAAGGCTTCAGGATTTCGGTATTCAGTGACCATGGCATCCCTGGTCAGGATTTTCAAATCGTCGAGCTGGGTGCCGCTCTTCGCCGTGCCGACATCGACCGGACCTGGCGCCGCTTGGCGAATGCGTGCCAACACCGCCTCGTCGATAGCGCGCCCGGTGTCATATGGGTTGCGATTGGTATGACGGCTCATAACATGGGCGAACAGAGGATCGCCCGCCAATTCTGGTGTTTTCGTCAGTTTTAAATGAGCGATGGATCGGCTATCCAGTTCGTCGGCACCCTGTCCCCGCGGAAAATAAGCGATTTCGGCATGGTATCCGGCTTCTTTTGCGGCCATGGAAAAGAGTTCGAGAAAGCAGCCGAGCCCGATAACGATTTGCCGACTAAAGGGATCGGTGACGGGCAAAAGTCGTTCAAGATCACAGCTCAATACCGCCTCGGTATCATTTTTCAAATCGATAACCCATGGCTGACGGTTATGCGGGTTGGGCGCCAAAATGGCGTATGACAAAGCCTGTCGCATGGGATCGGAATACAACGACCCGGCATATTTCCAGGGTCTGAGGGCATCAGTCGGAGTCCGCGTTGCGACAAACGCCGCACCGCCTGCGGCCAGAATCACGCTTGTCGATCCGGCAATCTTCAAGAATTTGCGCCTGTTCATGATCATTTTCTCTTTCAATTCGTCATAATGATTTAACGTTTAACTATATATCGTTCAACGTTATACTAATCAAGCGATAAAATTTACAGCTTCTTTGCCGTGCGCCCACCGTGATATCAATGATCCGGCAGGGAGCGTTGGGCATGAAAATTTCGAAACGAGTTCAATGGCGGCTCAAGGTTTTTTTCACCCTGGTCGCCATAACGTCCATGGGCGGCCCGTTGTATGCGGCGCTGTTCGGGGCGCCGTTTGAATCATTTGTGTTTCCAAAAAACATGATTCCCAGCCTCTTCGGCGGTAGCCTCATTTGGGGGTTCGAGGTCCTGTTGGTGCCCAGTCGGCTGGGCAGGTTCATCCGTCATCTGCCGTTCTTCTGGGCCGTTCTCACCCGGCTCGTGGTGGTCTTTGCGGTCGTTACCGGGCTGGGTCCCTTTGCCAACTTTTTCCTAAACGGCGTCTTCGATCCCCTGTACAGCTTCAAAATCGGCTATTCCATATATCTTTATGTCTCGATCGTCGTGTTTCTGCTGTTTTCGATCAGCCATGTTGTGCGAATCGTCGGGCCACGGGTATTGGCGAATATCATCTTCGGGCGCTACCACCGGCCGAAGCGGGAAAACCGTATATTCCTGTTTCTCGACATCAAGGGATCGACAAAGCTTTCCGAAGAATTCGGCGACATCGGCGTGCAGCATCTGATCGCCCGGTTTTTTCTCGATATCACCGAACCCATTCTGGAATGGGGCGGCGAGGTTCACCGCTATATCGGCGACGAAGTGGTCATCATGTGGACCCTGAACCACGGCATAAAAAACGCCAACTGCCTGCGCTGCTGTTTCGCCATCCAGGACCATATCAAAACCAGGGCGGCCTTCTATCAGCGCATCTATGGCGTGGTGCCGGAATTTCGCATCGGCCTGCATGGCGGCCCGGTGGTCGCCGCCCAATGTGGTGATATCAAACAGGAAATTGTCTTTTTCGGCGACACCATCAACACCACGGCGCTCATCGAACAATATTGCAAAACCGCGGAACGGGATTTGCTGATATCCGACGCGCTTTACGACAAATTACCCAAATCCGATGACTGGACGGCAGAATCCATAGGTTCCGTGGTGCTGCGCGGTCGCCAGGAAGAAATCGGCCTGATCGCGGTGTCTCATGATCCTTCGTGAAGAAATCTGCAATGATCGGCCTGTCATTCGCCAATTGATTGAAGCTGCGTTTGGTCAGGCCGCCGAGGCTGACCTGGTTGAGACCTTGAGACAATCCGGTGATGCCGAACTGTCGCTGGTCGCCGCGGACGCCGACGGCATAGCCGGTCATATCCTTTTTTCAAAATTGCAGGCTCCTGATCGGTGCCTGGCTCTCGCCCCTGTGTCCGTCGTGCCGGGTCGCCAGAATCAGGGGATCGGTACACTGCTCATTCGGGAAGGCCTGGCGCGCGCCGCACAGAACGGCTGGCGGGCAGTTTTTGTTCTCGGGGATCCTGACTACTACGAACGCTTCGGCTTTTGCGTCGATGCTGCAGAGGCCTTCGAAACCGAATATCCGAAGGCCTATTTCATGGCCCTGGGACTCGCGCCAAACGGCCTTGAAGGGCTATCAGGTCCGATCATCTACCCGCGCGCATTCGACGCATTGAGTTGAACCTTATCAGCCGTTGCTACCGCGAATTATAAGAAGCGCCACGTAGGGAACGATACTGAAAACCAGGATGATGATCTTGTAGATCCCGACCAGGGAATACATGGCCAGATCGAAGGCTTCCCGCGGAATCGGCAGGAAAAAGCTTTGCATTCGGTACACAAAATCCGGGGCAAGCATAAGCATCAGCACCGTTACGAAAAACAGCGCCACGTTGATGATCGTACACCACTTGAAGAATTCGGTAAGTTTCCGAGCATCCATAACAGACCTCACAATTCGACATTCGCGAAGGTCCCGGACCGGACCGACAGTATAGCATGAAAGGGCTTCCGGGGCACCGGTTTTCGGCATTATTCGTCGCCGGCGACGCCGTAACTCGGGGCCGCCGTCGGGTCCAGGGCGCGGGTGACGTAATCATCAAGCTGCGGGGTGTAGCGTCGCCACAGGTCGGCCAGTTCGCCCACCGGGTCGCCTTCGGTCCAGTCGACGCGCAGGTCGGCGACCGGCCAGGAAACTTCATCCACCAGTTTGATGCCGGCGGAATGGATCGGCCCGGCTTCGCCACCGGCGGCCAGCGCCGCCTGCATCGCCGCCAGCAAGCGGTCGCCCAGATGCCCGCTGGCCTTGGTGAACGCGGCGACCATGATGCCGGGGATTTCCGGCGATGACAGCAGGTTGCCGCCGCAGGCGACCTGGTCGCCCGACGCATCGCCATATATACCCAGCGCTTGCGGCCCGGAATACACCGCCGTCGCCCCCCGCCCGTCGACCATCAGTATTTGCCGGTAACGGATGTGAGCGCCGGTTCGGCACAGGGTTTCCAGGGCCTCGGTGGCCGCCGCCCCCTGCGCCATCAAGTCCAGACCACGGGGGCCCAGGGTCGGATCGGTGATGTTCTGGCTGGCGATTGCGCCGACTTTGGCCCTCGCATAAGCGCAACGGGCGGCCACCGCCGGCGATGATGAGGCCACGGCGACCCCGAACATGCCGGTTTCGGCGCAACGGGCGACGATGGAAAAGGTCATGGTGTGTCGGTGACCTTCCAGTTGTCGGGGAAAACCGCGGTGGCGTCGATTTCGACCAGCCATTCCGGCCTGGCCAGCGCCTGCACCACCAGCCCGGTGCAGACCGGATGGATGCCCCGGATATAGTCGCCCATGACCCGGTAGACCGCCTCGCGATTGGCGATGTCGGTCAGATAAATCACCAGTTTGACCAGATGCTCCGGCTCGGCGCCGCATTCATCCAGCAATTGCATAATGTTGCCCATCACCTTGTGGGCCTGCCCCGCCGGATCGCCGGGCGCGACATTTTCCGCCGTGTCCAGATCCTGCGGGCACTGGCCGCGCAGGTAAATGGTGTTGCCGGCGATCACCGCCTGGCACAGGTCGTTATCCAGGTTCTGTTCCGGATAGGTGTCCCGCGTGTTGAATTTTCTGATCCGTCGATGCGCCATCTCGCGTGCCCCGCTATTTATCCGGTCCGAACCACTGATTGACCGCGCCGTCGCCGGGTCGGCGACCGGTTTCACCCAGCACGCCGTCGGACAGGTCTGCCGCGTTTTTGACAAATTCCAGGGGGCCGTCCCAGTCGAAGTTGCGATAGACGGCGGCCAAATGGGCAAAAGGCGGCGACTGGGCGAACAGCTGGAAGGTCAGGCGGTGGCCGGCGTAGTCGGAATTCAGCATATCGCGGCCCAGGGCCAGCAACTTGCGCCGGTCATCGGCGACCCAGTCGTCGTTGAGGGTATAATACTTATCCATCCAGGGCTTGGTGTCGGGACTCTGAAAGGCGGCATAGTCGGGAGTCACGCAAATTTGCCCGCCACACAGTTCGCGCGCGATGTGAACCATTTCGTGCAACTGCGAACAGGCCAGCACCCGACCGGTATACAGCAACGACTGGTTCGGCATCATCAAGCCGCCGGGGCTGCGTTCACCCAGCGCGATGGCCGCCGTCAGGTGGGCGTTGATGCCTTCGCGGTAGACCGCCAGCTTGGCCAGTTTTTCCTGCACCGCCTGCTGCTTGTCCAGCCCGGTCTGGCGCACGTTAAACAGCGCCGTGCCGATCAGCATGTCGGCCAGTTTCAAATTGCGCTGGACGAAGGCGAAGGCGGAATAGCGGTGCAGGGTGGCGCGAATGAACACGGCGGCCTTGGTGTGGCGGTAAAACAGCACGTTTTCCCAGGGGATCAGCACGTTGTCGAAAACGACCAGGGTATCGACCTCGTCGAACTTGTTGGACAGCGGATAATCTTCCGCCGGCGCACGACCGGCGAAACCGGTGCGACAAATGAATTTAAGGTTCGGCGAGCCCAGGTCGCAGATAAAACCGACGGCGTAATCCGACAGCGCATCGTTGCCCCAGTTGGCGATGGTCGGCTTGGTGAAGGCCTGGTTGGCGTAGGCCGCCGCCGTTTCGTACTTGGCTCCGCGCACGACGATTCCCTGATCGGTTTCCCTGACCACATGGAGCAGCATGTCCGGGTCTTGTTCCTGGGGTGATTTAGACCGGTCCCCCTTGGGATCGGTGTTGGCCGAAACATGAAACGGGTCGGCCGAGATAACGGTGTCTATATGCTTGATAATGTTGGCGGAAAACTGCGGATCGACTTCGTTTAGAACATCCTGACCGTCGAACAACGACCACATCTCGCCGACCGTCTCGTCGCCGACGCGGGTGACGATGCCGCCGATATCTTCCATCAGGGCATCGGTAGCCCGGCGCTTGGCCCACCAGTCGTCCTGGGTGTAGGGCAACAGGCTGCCGACGGCCTGGGCCTCGCCATCGACGGTGCGGGTCATGATGTCGCGGGTCGCGGCATCGTGTTGCATGTCGTACATGCGGGCGCGGATATCGACCAACGGCTTGAACATCGGATGGCTCGGCACATCGGTGACGCGTTCGCCGTTGATATAGACTTCGCGGCCATCGCGAATGGACTCGATATACTGCGCGCCGGTCCTGATCATCCCGATTCCCCCCTATTTGGAAAGCGCCGCCTCGACCATGTCGAGACGGTCCTGGCCCCAGAACGGTTCATCATCGACGACATAGAACGGCGAGCCGAAAACACCATGGGCGATGGCTTCGTCGGACAACCGGTCCCATTCGTTTGCTAAGTCCTGGGCCCCGGCGGCGGCCAGCAGTTTTTTCCCGTCGAGACCGACCCGGTTGGCCAGGTCGAGCAAGGTTTGATCATCGGCGATATTGGCCTCGCCCGCCCACACCGCGGTCAGTATGGCGTTGACCAGGGCGCCGGGATCGTCGCCGTTGGCCATGGCGGCGATGACCAAAGCCGCCGCCCGGTTTTCGTCCGCCGGGAAAAATTTCGGATGCAGGTTCAGCGGCAGGCCAAGGGACTTGCTCCAGCGGGTCAGTTCAACCAGCCGGTAGGCCTGCCGTTGCGGCGCCCGCTTGGCCAGCGGCAGGCCGCCGGTGGCGGGAAACACCTTGCCCAGCTTCATCGGTTTATAGACGATGCGGGCGCCCTGGCGGGCGGCGATGGCGCTTAATCTGGCGTCGCCCATATAGGTCCAGGGCGATATCAGGGAAAAATAATAGTCGACAGTCTTGCCCATGATTATCTCCAATTTGTCAAAAAAAATTGTTTCCCACACTAACCCAAAGCGGCCCGATGGTGTTGCAAAAGTTGCCCATGCACGAGATGATGAGTCCCTGAATTCCGGACGAATGGACAAGAATATGGCGCCCCAACCCGATGACCTGAACTGGATACTATCGCAAGCCATTCAGTCCTACGACGCCCTGCTTGGGAAGATCAAGACCGAACGCCCACCCGAGGGTCCGTTCGCCTGTCGCCAGGGCTGTAACACGTGCTGTTCCCAGCCCGAATTGTCGCTCAGCGCCGTCGAGTTATTTTGTATCGCCGAGCACATAGAGAAAAATTATGCCGCCGGGGAAATCGAAAAATTGCACCGGCGCCTCGGCGAGTTGAAAGCCGCCAAGCAGGAGACCGCCCAGGCCGACCCGCAACCGCTTTACGATTGCCCGCTGATGACCGAACAGGGCTGCACCGTCTACGACGTCCGTCCCTTTGCCTGCCGGGGCCATCATTCCTATGACCTGGCCGAATGTGAAGAAGCCAAACGTTCGGGATTCAGCGTCGCCGTTATCCACCAGTACGGCGAGCAGGTCGCGGCGGCGCAAATGATCGTCGTGGCGCTGCGCCAAAGCCTGCTCGAAAACGACCTGGAGGCGGATTTGCTGGATTTGCATCTGGCCCTGAAAATCGCCCTGGGCAACCCGGAAGCGAGAGAGCGATGGCTGGCCGGCGAGTCCGTATTCGCCGAGGCCCGCGCCCGAAACGCCGAATCTTGAGTTTTTGGAAATATTTTCACTCAATGAATGATTTTCCATCGGGCCAATTCGTGGTATCGTTCACCCCTGTTGAAACTCTGACAATAATAGTCAAAAGGGGAGGAAAAAATGGTTAAGTCCGGCTTACGGCTGCTCTTCATAGCCGCAACATTCCTGATATTCGCGGCGGCGCCTTTGTCGGTTCGAGCCGACTCCACAAAGGTGACGTTCCTGCACACCAATGATCTATATGAAATTTCACCCAAGCGGGGCCACGGCGGCCTGGGTCAGTTAATGGCCCTGATCAAGGCCGAACGCGCCGCCTCGCCAAATACCATCACCACCTTCGGCGGCGATTTGATATCCCCGTCGGTGATGTCGGGCCTGACCAAGGGCGAACAGATGATCGCCCTGATGAACGCCATCGGCCTGGATGTCGCGGTTCCGGGCAACCACGAATTCGATTTCGGACCGGAAATTGCGCTGAAACGCTTCGGCGAGTCGAAATTTACCTGGCTCGGCACCAATCTGACCGATGGTTCCGGAAAAGCCCTCGCGGGAACGAAATCCGTGATGATCAAGAAGGTCGGGGATTTCAATATTGGCTTCTTCGGCCTGATCGCGCCGGAAACGGAAACCCTGTCATCGCCGGGCAAAGGCATCAATTTCGCCCCGGTGATCGATTCGGCGAACGCCGCCGTCAAGCAATTGCAGGATATGGGCGCCGACATGATCGTCGCGCTGACCCATGTGGATTTCGCGACGGACCGGCAACTGGCGAAATCGGTCAAGGGTATTCACCTGATTCTGGGTGGCCACGACCACGAACCGATCACTCACTATGATCGCGGCGTGCTGATCCACAAATCCGGCACCGACGCCCAATACCTGGGCGTCGTCGAGGTGTCCCTGGAATGGATAGAAAAGCGCGGCAAGAAAGTCCTGCAGGTGCGCCCGCAATGGCGCATGTTGTCGACCGCCGGCGTCACGCCGGAAGCCGGCATACAGGCCGCCATCGACGGCTATAACGCCAAGCTGAACAAGGAACTGGACGTCGTCATCGGCACGACCAATGTCGAACTGGACAGCCGCCGCTCCAGCGTGCGCGGCGGCGAAACCACCATGGGCAACCTGATCGCCGAAGCCCAGCGCCAAAGCGTCGGCGCCGATGTCGGCCTGGCTAACGGCGGTGGTATTCGTGGCGACCGGACCTATGACAAGGGCACGAAACTGACCCGCAAGGATGTCCTGACCGAATTGCCTTTCGGCAACGTCACCCTGTTGCTCGAATTGTCCGGCGCGGATTTACTGGCGGCTTTGGAAAACGGCGTCTCGCAGGTAGAGAAAAATGCCGGGCGCTTCCCCCAGGTCGCCGGATTGACCTTCGTTTATGACCCCAAGGCGGCCGCCGGCAGCCGGGTACTCAAGGTCACGGTTGGCGGCAAGGCGCTGGACAAGGCGCACACGTACAAGGTCGCGACCAACGACTACATCGCCGGCGGCGGTGACGGTTACGCCGTGCTGAAAAAGGGCAAACGGCTGATCGACGCTTCGGCCGCCACCCTGATGGCGACCACGGTGATGAACTACATTTCCGCCCAGGGCGCCGTATCGCCCAAGGTAGATGGCCGAATCATGGCCAAATAAGGATAGTGGCGGCGCGTCCCTTGTGGCGCGCCGCTATCTACCAAATTTCGGGATACTTCAATGATCACGACGACAATCGCCGGTAGCCTGCCGAAACCTTCTTGGCTGGCGACGCCGGAAAAGCTCTGGGCGCCCTGGAAACTGGAAGGCGATGCCTTACAGGAAGGCCAGCAGGATGCCGCCCTGGCCTGGATCAAATTTCAGGAAGACGCCGGGATCGATATCGTCGGCGATGGTGAACAGTTCCGCAAACATTTCGTGCACGGGTTCCTGGAACACATCGACGGCATCGACTGGGATCGCATGACCACCATGGGTATCCGCGATGACCGCTACGACGCCCAGGTGCCGACCGTGACCTCGGCGGTGCGGCGGACCGGTTCGGTACACGGGGCGTCGACCCGGTTTTGCCGCCAGCGCACCCGCCACAAGCTGAAAATGACCCTGCCCGGACCGATGACCATTTGCGACACCATCGCCGATGCCCACTACGGCAGCCGCCCGGCCATGGCCATGGCCTTCGCCGAGCTTTTGAACCAGGAAGCCCTTGAATTGGAGGCCATCGGCGTCGATGTGATCCAGTTCGACGAGCCGGCCTTCAACGCCTTCATGAGTCAGGTCGGCGAATGGGGCGTCGACGCCCTGCACCGGGCCGCCGAAGGGCTTAAATGCAAGACCGCCGTTCATATTTGTTATGGCTATGGCATCCAGGAAAATATCGACTGGAAGAATTCCCTGGGCGAGGAATGGCGCCAGTACGAGGAATTTTTCCCGGCCCTCAACGACAGCAGGATCGATCAGGTGTCGCTGGAATGCGCCAACTCCCGAGTCCCCCTGTCGGTGCTCGGTATGCTGAAAGACAAGGAAGTGCTGGTCGGCGCCATCGACGTCGCCTGCCATGATATTGAGACGCCCGAACAGGTGGCGGCGACCCTGCGCGCGGCCCTGGAATTCGTCGATCCGGAACGGCTGATCGCCTGCACCAACTGCGGCATGGCGCCGCTGCCGCGCGCCGTCGCCGAAGGCAAGTTAACGGCCCTCGGCGCCGGCGCTGCGTTGCTCAGCAAGGAACTCGGGTAGCTCGGAAATGTCACCAAGCTGATGAAACCGGGGATGGGAAATGTCTTCTTCGATTATTTCGAAATGCGCCGTCACATGATAGGGGATATAGATGCCGGTGCCGTCCAGTTCCAGGATTGGCAGGATATCGGAGCGCATGGAATTGCCGACCATGGCGAGTGACCGCGGGTCGATGTCGTGCTCTTTGAACAGCGCCCGATAGACCTCTGGGTCTTTCTCCTGGACCACCTCGGTCCGTTCGAACAAGGCCTCCAGGCCCGATTTTTCGATCTTGTTACGCTGGTCCAGCACATCGCCTTTGGTGATCAGGAACAGCCGGTAGTCGGCCTTCAATTCCTCCAGCACCTGGGCGCAGCCGTCGATCAAATCAAGCGGCGCATCCAGCATCCCCTTGCCCAGCATGACGATATCGTGGATATCGGGGGCGCTGATTCTGCCCCTTGAAATCTCGATCGCCGTTTCGATCATCGACAGGGTGAAGCCTTTGACGCCGTAGCCAAACAGCTTGATGTTGTTCACTTCCGTCTCGTGCAGGCGCGTCTGCACCTGGTCGTGGGGGGCGTAATGGTCGAGAATTTCCGATAGCCGTTGCTGAACATCGTGAAACATGTGCTCGCTGTGCCACAGGGTATCGTCGGCATCGAAGGCGATGACTTTCAGGTGTTTCACAGCAGGGCTCTTAATTTTTGCCGGGTCGCCGCATCGCAGAAGGCGGCGTCGAGGGCGTTTTGGTTAATCCGGTCAATGTCTTGGGAGGTCAGGCCGAAATCACTTTCGGCGCGCCGGTATTCGGCGCCGATAGAGGTGGCGAAATAGGGCGGATCGTCGGAGCCAAAAGCGACCCGGCATCCCGCATCCAGCAAGGCCCGTAACGGATGGCTTTGGGCATTTTCGAAAAGCCCGAGCGCCAGATTGCTGCCGGTGCAGATTTCCAGCGTCACGCCCGCCCTGGCGATGCGATCCACCAGCGCCGGATCTTCGATGGACCGCACGCCATGGCCGATGCGGGTCACCGGCAAGGCATCCAGCGCGTGAGCGACGCTATCAGATCCCCTGACCTCGCCGGCGTGAACCGTGCACGCCAGCCCCGCCTGACTGATCCTGTCGAAGGCCGGAGCGAATTCACTGATGTGAAACTGGTTTTCGTCGCCGCCCATGCCGAAACCGACCACATGGGGATGCGGTTCGGCGACCACCGCATCGGCGATCGCCACTGCTTGTTCGGGACCCAGATGACGGACGCAGGTGACGATGATACGGCCGATGATGCCGAAATCCCGTTCCGCGTCATTGATGCCCGCCGCTATCCCTTCCAGATGCCCGGCGTAGCTTATTCCCGTCGCCGCCGCGTGATCGGGCGAGGAGAAGACCTCCACATAAATGGCCCCTTCAGCGGCGCAGGACTTCAGGTATTCATACATCACATCGCGGTAATCGAGCGGCGTGCGGATGACCGAACTGGCCAGATCATAGGCCTTAAGGAATTCGAGGAAATTTGTCCAGGCGAAGCCGCCGTTGCCGTTGAACAGGCCGTCGGGCAGGTCGATGGCGTTGCGTTGGGCCAAAGCCCGCACCAGGTCGGGCGCCGCCGCCCCTTCGAGATGACAATGCAGCTCGATCTTCGGGCTCATTGTTTTGACGCCAAGTGCAATTCGGCCAGGCAGTCGGTGCCGTAATCCATCGGCTCCAATCCCAAATGAACGGCCAGGGTTTGGCCGATATCGGCGAAGCTGTCCCTGGCGCCCAAATTCAGTGCCGGGACACCCGGCCCGAACATCAGCACCGGCACGTTTTCCCGGGTGTGATCGCTGCCCGGCCAGGTCGGATCGCAGCCATGATCGGCGGTGATCACGGCCAAATCGCCGGGCCGCAGTTTCGCTTCGAACTCGGGCAAGCGCTTGTCCAGCGCTTCCAGCGCCGCGGCATAACCGGCGACGTCGCGGCGATGGCCATAAAGCGAGTCGAAATCGACGAAGTTGACGAACACCAGCGCCCCGTCGTCCGTTTTATCGGCCTCCGCCAGGGCCAGGTCGAACAGGCCGTCGGTGGTCGCGGCCTTGACCTTGCGGGTGATGCCGCTATGGGCGAAAATATCGGAAATCTTGCCGACCGAGACGACCTCGCCGCCGGCCTCGGATACCCGGTCGAGCAGGGTCGGCCCGTGCGGCGGGATGGTCAGGTCGCGGCGGTTGGCGGTGCGCTTGAAAGACTTGGCGTCTTCACCGATGAACGGTCGGGCGATGACCCGACCGATGCCGAGCGGTTTGAGGATTTCCTCGGCGTGGGCACATACGTCATACAGGCGCTCAAGGCCGAAGTGTTGTTCGTGGGCGGCGATCTGAAACACCGAATCGGCCGAGGTGTAGCAAATTAACTTGCCCGTGGCGATGTGTTCTTCGCCCAGCTCCTCGATGATCCGGGTGCCCGAGGCGTGCCGGTTACCGATGATTCCGGCGAGCCCGCAGCGCTCGATCAGGGCGTCGGTAACATCGGCGGGAAAACACGGTTCGGTTTTCGGAAAAAATCCCCAGTCGAACAGCACCGGCAGTCCGGCCATTTCCCAGTGGCCGCTGGGGGTGTCCTTGCCGTTGCTCAGCTCACCGGCGAAACCATGGGCCGCCGTGATCTCGCCCTGGTCTTGCAAACCCGGCGGCACCGCGCCACGGCTTAGGCCCGCCGCCCGGCCCAGGCCCAGGCGGGCCAGATTGGGCAGATCAAGCGGACCCGATCTTACGCCATTGATATCGGCCTCGCCGCGCTGGCAGGCTTCGGCGATGTGACCAAGCGTGTCGGCGCCGATATCGCCGAATTTTTCGGCGTCGGCGGCGGCGCCGATGCCGAAGGAATCAATCACCAGAATAAAGGCTCTGCTCACGATCAGGATTCCTTGCGAACGGCCTTGAGAACCATTTCGCCGATTTGGGGAGCGGCGCCGGAAATTGTGATGGCGGCGCACAGTTCGGTACACACCTGATCGGCGGCGGCATCACTGGCGGCGTGGACCCGGGCCAGGGGTTGATCCGGACCGACCATCTGGCCCAGGGCGCATACGTCGGACAGGCCGACCGAATAATCGATGGTGTCCGCCGCCCGGCGACGCCCGCCACCGAGGCCAACCACGGCGACGCCGACGGCGCGGGTATCGACCCGGGAAACCGGGCCGGCCGTTTCGGCGAAACAGGGCTTGATGACCGGCGCTTCCGGCAAATAGGTGGCAAATTTTTCCATGAAATCGGCGGGGCCACCCAACGCCGTCACCATGGCCGCGAATTTTTCCGCCGCCGCGCCGTTATCCAGCACCGCCAGCGCTTTCGTCCGTCCCTCATCGACATCCGTGGCGAGCCCACCCAGGTGCAGCATTTCGGCGGCCAGGGCGATGACGCATTCCCGCAGGCGCGTTTCCGGCTTGCCGGTCAGGAATTGGACCGTTTCCAGAACTTCCAGGCCATTGCCGACATGGGTCCCCAGCACCTGGTTCATATCGGTGATCAGCGCCGATGTCCTGAGGCCGGCGCCATTAGCGACTTCGACAATGCTTTCGGCTAGTTCGGTGGCCATCTCCATGGTGCTTGCGAAGGCGCCGGAACCGGTCTTGACATCCATCACCAGGCCTTCGAGCCCGGCGGCCAGTTTTTTCGACAAAATCGAGGCGGTGATCAGCGGCACGGATTCCACCGTCGCCGTGACGTCGCGGATGCCGTAGAACCGCTTGTCGGCCGGGGCCAGGCTGGCGGTCTGGCCGATGATGGCGCAGCCGACGTCTTTGACGGTTTGGCGGAACAGCTCGTTATCGGGGACCGTGGTGTAGCCGGGGATGGAATCGAGCTTGTCCAGGGTGCCGCCGGTGTGGCCCAGGCCACGCCCGGAAATCATCGGCACGTAACCGCCGCAGGCGGCGACGATGGGGGCCAGCATCAAACTGACCTTGTCGCCGACGCCGCCGGTGGAATGCTTGTCCAGCACCGGGCCGCCAAGATCGAGATTTGCCCACTCCAGGACATCACCGGAATGGACCATTTCGCGGGTCAGGGTGATCCGTTCATCCATGGTCATGCCCTGGAAAAACACCGCCATGGCGAAGGCGGCGATCTGGCCCTCGCTGATGCTTTCGTCGGCCAGCCCCTTGACCATGAAGGCGATTTCCTGATCGCTTAAAACCCCGCCATCGCGTTTTTTGCGGATAATTTCCTGAGGTAGAAACATCGCCCTAGGCTCCCCTGCCCGCCAGATAGCCGGTCAGCAGCGCCTGCACGGCGACCGCGGCGACCGCGGCATTGGTCATGGTCTGTGCGTGGCTCAACCCGGTCTCGCTCATTCCGGCGGCCAGATTGGTGATGATCGACAGCGCCCCGATCTTGAGTCCGGCGTGACGGCCCAGGATGACTTCCGGCACCGTCGACATGCCGACGGCGCTGGCGCCCAAAATTCCGGCGGCGCGAATTTCCGCCGGCGTCTCGAAGTGCGGCCCGCAAAACCACATATAGACGCCGTCATGCAGCGGGATGCCCTGGCTGTCGGCCTGGGCGTGCAGGGCGGCGCGAATATCCGGGTCATAGGCGGCGCTCAGATCGACGAAGCGGTCGTCGCCGGGCTCGCCGAACAACGGCGAAACGCCGGTGAAACTGATGTGATCGGTCAGCACCATGACACTGCCCGGCCCGGCCTCCCGGTTCAGGCTGCCCGCCGCGTTGGTAACGATAAGGGTGTCGCAGCCGAGGCCCGCCAGGGTCCGCACCGGCGTTTTCATGGCGTCGGCCCGGCCGCTTTCGTAATAATGGGCGCGGCCCTGCATCACCGCCACCGGCGACCCGGCGACCCGGCCCAGGACCAGCCGACCGGCATGGCCGCCGACCCCCGGTTCGGGAAAACCGGGCAGGTCGGCATAGGAAATCGTCACCGCATCCTTGACACTGTCGACGAAGGGCCCGAGGCCGGAACCCAGGATAATCCCGGTTTTGGGTCGTAGCGCGCCGATCTGTGATTTGACCACGGCGATAGCGTCTTCGGTATCCGTACTCACGGCTGTTATCCTTTATCTGACAAATTTTCGGGCCCGAACGACAGCGGCAACAACTCACCGAGCGTGACGGTCTGGCGCAGGCCTTCGGGGCCGCACACATGCACCGGCGTATCATCGGACGCAAATTCCCGAATCCGCTGGCGGCAGCCGCCGCACGGCGTCACCAGGGCCTCGCCGTTACCGATCACACAGACTTCGACAATGGTTTGCTCGCCATCCATGACCATCGCCGATATGGCCGAGGCTTCGGCGCAACAGCCTTGCGGATAGGCGGCGTTTTCAACATTACAGCCGCCATACAGGCCACCGTCGCCGCCGCGTACCGCCGCGCCGACGGCAAAATTCGAATACGGCGCATAGGCCTTGCCCATGGCTTCCCTGGCCGTGGCAAACAGTTTGTCGTCCATCCTAGCGTTCCTTCACATAGGGCACGCCGATGGCCCTGGGCGCCACCGCCTTGCCGATGAATCCAGCGAGCAGGACGACGGTCAGGATATAAGGAAGCGCCTGGATCAATTGCACCGGCACCTCGCCGATTACCGGCACCGAAACCCCTTGCAGGCGGATGGCGACGGCATCAAGCAGACCGAACATCAGGCAGGCCCCCAAAGCCTGAAAGGGGCGCCATTTGCCGAAGATCATGGCGGCCAGGGCGATGTAGCCCTGCCCCGCAGTCATGTCGCGCACGAATCCGGCGTTCTGGGCGATGGCCAGATAGGTCCCGGCGATGCCGGTCAACAGCCCGGCAATCAGCACCGCCCGATAGCGTAGCCCGGTCACCGACAATCCGGCGGTATCGACCGCCATGGGATTTTCGCCAACGGCGCGCAGGCGCAGGCCAAATCGGGTGCGGTAGACCACCCACCAGGTCAGCGGCACCACGGCGAGGGCCAGATAAACAAAACCGTTGTGGCCGCTGATCAGTTCCTTGTACACGGTACCGACAAAGGGGACGGATCCGGCCTGTTCGGCGAAGGGCAGATCGAACGACATGAAACGGGCGTTGGAATCCAGGTTCGGCGTCTGGCCACCCCGCTTGAACCAGGCATTGCCCAATACCGCCGTCAATCCAGAGGCTATGATGTTAATGGCGACGCCGCTGACCACCTGATTTCCGTTATGAGTGATACAGGCAAAACCGTGTACCAGCGACATAAATGAAGCGACCCCGATGCCGGCGAAAAGCGCCAGCCACGGCGAACCGGTCACCGCCGCCACGGTTCCCGCCGTGAACGCCGCCATCAACATCTTGCCTTCCAGGCTGATATCGATAATGCCCGAACGTTCGGAAAACAAACCGGCCATGGCGCACAGGATCAACGGCGTCGATACCCGCAACGTGGCGTCCAGCGTCAGGATGACAAACAGAAACATATTGTCCATTTAACTTTCCGCCTCTACCGGGGCGGGGCCAGAGCCCTGCATGCGGTTATACAGTCGGGTCATCCACGGCGTGATCATATAGGCCAGCGCCCCGGAAAACAGGATAACAAAACCCTGGATCGCCACCACCATTTCCCGCGTGATCGTCGGCATTTCGAACGCCAGTTCGCCGCCGCCCTGATACAATATGCCAAACAACACACTGGCCAGGACGATGCCGAAGGGATGATTGCGCCCCATCAGCGACACCGCGATGCCGGTAAAACCGTACCCGGCGGTGAAATTCAGCAGCAGCCGGTGTTGAACGCCCATGATTTCGTTCAGGCCGACCATCCCGGCCAGCGCGCCGGAAATGCACATGGACAACATGATCACCCGGGACGGTCTGACCCCGGCGTAGGTCGCCGCCGTTTCGTTAAAACCGACGGCGCGAATTTCATAGCCCCATTTCGAGCGCCAGATGAAAAACCACAGCGCCACGCAACAGATCATCGCCCAGACAATGGACAGGTTGAGCGGCGTGTGGGTAATCGTGATGCCGATCCAGTCAAATACTTCGTGTATGAAAGGAATTTGCCCGGCCTCTGAAAATTCGCGGCTTTCCGGTGATTGCTGGCCCGGCTTGATCAGCACATTGACCATCAGGTAGACCATGATCGCCGAGGCGATGAAATTGAACATGATGGTGGTGATGACGATATGACTGCCCCGGTAGGCCTGCAGGTAGGCCGGCACGGCGGCATAAATACCGCCAAAAAGTGCCGCCGCCAGGATCGCAATGGGAATCAGCAGGAACGCCGGTAGCGACGCATCGAACAACAGTATCGCCAGGCCGACGCCAAGGCCGCCGATATAGGCCTGGCCTTCGCCACCGATATTGAACAGCCCGGCATGAAAGGCGACCGCCACGGCGAGGCCGGTGAAGATAAAGTTGGTCGCGTAATACAGCGTGTAGCCGATGCCTTCTTCATACCCCATGGCGCCATAGATCATTATCTTCACGGCTTCCCACGGGTCCTCGCCGATGACCATGATGACCAGTCCGGAAACCAGCAGCGCGATGGAAACATTGATCACCGGGATCAGGCCGATATCGATCCATCGGGGTAGCGGTTTGGCTCCCGTGCTCACGTCGTAGCCCCCCCGCGCCGTCGTATCGCCCCTTCATGGGCGTTGGCCATCATCAGGCCAAGGGTGTTTACATCTGCCTCCTCGCGGTCGATGTCGGCGACGATGCGGCCATCGTACATCACCAGTATGTGGTCGCTCAGCTTCATGATTTCTTCGAGTTCGACCGACACCATCAGGATGGCGCAGCCGCCGTCGCGGAGCACAAGCAGTTGATCGTGAATAAATTCGATGGCCCCGATATCGACCCCCCGGGTCGGTTGGCCGACGAACAGGACTTCCGGCGCCTTGTCGATTTCACGGGCCAGAATCAATTTTTGCTGATTGCCACCCGACATGTTGGCCGATTTGATTTCGGGCTGGCGGGGGCGGACATCGAAAGCCTCCATCAGGCGGCTGCATTCCTCGCCGATAACCTTCTGATCGAGCAATATCCCGGGGTTATACCGGGGCAGCCGATGATAGCCCAAAACCACCGATTCCTTGGCCTCGAAATTTGTCACCAGGCCCATGCGGTGGCGGTCTTCGGGCACATGGGCGACCTTCAGTTCGCGGACTTCGCCCGGATCACATTTATCATCGGGCGTGATCTCCCGGCCGTTTAAGACGATGCGGCCCTTGTCGATTGCGCGGATGCCGCTCAGGGCCTCGAGCAGTTCGCTCTGGCCGTTGCCCGATACCCCGGCGACGCCGACAATTTCACCGGCGCGAACCCGAAAGCTGACATCATCGACCAAGGCCACGCCCTGGGCGCTGAAGATGCTCAGGTTTTCGACAATAAGCGACGCATCGCCGAAATGTTCTGCTGACTTGGAGACATCGCCGAAGACCTTGCGACCGACCATCAATTCGGCCAGTTCTTCCTTGCTGGTTTCCGATGTGGTTCGGTGCGCGACCATTTCACCATGACGCATGACCGAGACGTAATCGGTGACTTCCATGATCTCGCGCAGCTTGTGGGTGATCAGCACAACGGTCACGCCCTCGTCTTTAAGGGCTTTCAGAATTTCAAATAGCTGATCGGTTTCCTGCGGTGTCAGCACGCCGGTGGGCTCATCCAGGATCAGCACCCGGGCACCCCGGTACAGCGCCTTGAGGATTTCGACCCGCTGCTGATCGCCAACCGGCAACTTGCCGGTAATCCCGTTTATATCCACATGCAGGCCGTAGTCATCGGCCAGGTGTTTCAGTTTCGCGGCCGCCTTGACGGTGCTTTCACTCAACAGCGGCCCGGATTCCGCACCCAGCATGACATTTTCGAGCACGGTGAAGGTATCGACCAGCATGAAATGCTGATGCACCATGCCGATACCGGCGGCGATGGCGGCTTGCGAGGAATCGATGCGGACTTTTTCGCCGGCGATAAAAATTTCTCCCCTGTCGGCTTCGTAGAAACCATACAGGATGCTCATCAGGGTCGATTTACCGGCCCCGTTTTCGCCGACGATGCCATGAATGGTGCCGGACCTGACGAACAGGTGCACGTCCTTGTTGGCCCGCACGGGGCCAAATGATTTATTGATATCCTTGAGCTCGATGGCCGGCGGCGGGTCGGCCGACGGGGTTGCCCCCGCCGAACCGGTCCGCGCATCCATGCCGGAGGCAGGATCAGACATTACAATCCCGCCTCGTGTTTCTTACATGCCGCATTTGTTGTTGGCACGATAGTCATGAACCACGATCTTGCCGGAAATGATATCGGCCCGGGCCTGTTCGACCTTGGCTTTCATGGCCGGCGTGATCATCGCCTTGTTGTATTCGTCAAGCGCCCAGCCAACGCCATCTTCCTTGAGGCCCAGGTTGTGGATACCGGCCTTCCAGGTGCCGTTCTTGGCGTCCATGAAGACGTTATAGGCGGCCACATCGACGCGCTTTAACATGGATGTCAGCATGGTGCCGGGGTGGATGTAGTTCTGGTTGGAATCGACGCCGATGGCCAGTTTACCGGCATCCTTGGCGGCCTGATAGACGCCAACCCCGGTACCACCGGCGGCGGCGTAAATGACATCGACGCCACGGTCAAACTGGCCTTTCGAGAGTTCCGATCCGCGACCGGGATCGTTCCATGCCGACGGTGTCGAACCGGTCATGTTCTGGATCACCTCGACACTGGGGTTGGCCATCTTGGCGCCCTGTTCATAACCGCATCCGAAGGCGCGGATCATCGGAATATCCATGCCGCCGATGTAACCGACCTTGCCGGTTTTCGACGCCATGGCGGCCAGGATGCCGACCAGATAGGAACCTTCCTGTTCCTTGAAAATATACGACTGCACATTTGGCAGATCGACGACCATGTCGATGATAGCGAATTTCAGGTCGGGAAATTCCTTGGCGACTTTTTCCAGCGCCGCGGCCTGGGCGAAGCCGACGCCGATGATCGGGGATTGGCCGCGTTGGGCCATTTTCCGCAGAAACTGTTCACGCTGGGCTTCGTTGGTGACCTCGAAATCGCGGTATTTGATGCCGGTTTCCTTGCTGAACTTTTCTATGCCTTCATAAATCGACTGATTGAAGGACTTGTCGAACTTGCCGCCCATGTCGAACACGACGGCGGGTTTGATTTCGGCGGCGCTGGCCCCGAAAGACGCCAACATAACGGCCCCCATGGCCGCTGTGGCCGCCATTTTAAGTAAAGGTCTCATAGCTTTCTCCTTCTCTCTCTCAGTTAAGAACTGTAACATCGTTATTATTCCCGGTTATTCTCCATAGGGAATCCATATATTCTTGACCTCGGTGGCGTGACGCAGGAATTCCCGCCCCTCGCCTTGAACGCGATCAAGAAAATCTCTTTGCAGGCCATTATTGACCCATGTCCGTTTGATCGTCCGGGCCGCCAATTCCTCGATCCTGGCGCTTCCCTGGCGGGAGCCGAAATACCAGATGCCATCGACCTCATCGTGTCCGGCCAGACAGAAGCTCAGTTCATCTTGAGCCCCGGTAACGATATTGACCACCCCGCCCGGCAGATCAGAGGTATCGAGCACCTGATAGAAATCCGTCGCCGCCAGGGGGTGGCTTTGGGACGGGATAACCACCACCCGATTGCCCATGGCGATGGCCGGGCCAATCAGGGAAACCAGGCCCAGCAACGGCGTGCTGTCGGGACAGGCGAGGCCGATAATGCCCACCGGCTCGTTCATGGCCATGGTGACGCCGCGCAGCGGCGGCGAATGCACGGCGCCGTCATATTTGTCGGCCCAGGCGCCATAGGTAAACAGGCGGGCGATGGCGGCCTGAACCTCGCGCCCGGCGGCACCCGCCGACTGACCGGTCATGGCGCGCAATCTGGCGGCGAATTCATCGGCCCGCGCCGACAGGTTTTCGGCGATGTAATAAATAATTTGTGCCCGGCTGTGGGTATCGGCGCCGGCCCAGGCGCGGGCCCTGGAGGCGGCCTCGACGGCGTTACGGATATCCTTGCGGTTACCCTCGCCGACCTCGCCCAGAAGTGAGCCGTCATTGGCGTAGACCGGGCGGCTATAGCCACTGTCGGGGCGGGCCTGTTTGCCGCCAATATATAACTTTGCCGTGCGGTCCAAAGACGGCGCGGCGGGTTTTTTGCCTTTCTTCGCCCGGGTCACGATCTTCGGCGCCGGCCGCAGGGAGCCCTCGAAGCCTGGTTTCATGTACTCGTACATGCCCTCGCGCCCGCCTTCCCGGCCGAAACCGGATTCCCGGTAGCCGCCAAAACCGGCGGCGGCGTCCAACTGATTGGTGGTGTTGATCCAGACGATGCCCGCCTTCAGCGCCGGGGCGACATCCAGGGCCAGGTTGATGTTTTCGCTCCAGATGCTGGCGGCCAGGCCATAACGGGTGTTGTTGGCCAATTCGATGGCCTCGTCGGGAGTCCGAAACGTCGTCACGGTAAGCACCGGTCCGAAGATTTCCTCGCGCGCGACGGTCGACGACGGGGTTACTTTTTCCAGCAGGGTCGGCGGGTAGAAGCTGCCTTTTTTCGGCAACGGACAGTCGGCCTGCCACAGCCTGGCGCCTTCGCGGACACCAGTTTTGACCAGTTTGTCGATTTGCTTCAATTGCGTGGGGTCGATGATCGCCCCCATGTCCATGCATTTATCCATGGGGTCGCCGACCCGCAGGGTTTGCATGCGCGCCTTTATCTTGTCGGTAAACGTTTTTGCGATGCCTTCCTGCACCAGCAGGCGCGACCCGGCGCAGCAGACCTGGCCCTGGTTGAACCAGATGGCGTCGACGACGCCTTCGACCGCGCTATCGAAGTCGGCATCGGGGAAAACGATAAACGGCGACTTGCCGCCCAGTTCCAAAGACAGCTTCTTGCCGCTGCCGGCGGTCTGCTTGCGGATCAGGCTGCCGACGCTGGTCGACCCGGTAAAGGCGATTTTATTGACGCCTGAATGATTGACGATCATTTCGCCGGTGCGGCCATCGCCGGTGACAATATTGACGACGCCCGGCGGCAGGCCCGCCTCGTCGCACAATTCGGCGAACCGCAGCGCGCTCAGCGAGGTG
>FLOH01001480.1_pt1 | contig 36640 bp, 32 predicted proteins | sample 756751 | NCBI WGS metagenome assembly FLOH01 (sample SAMEA4026879, study PRJEB14308) | marine metagenome | biome: coastal water; material: water | depth 74 m
GCAACCACCAGGGTGCGATCCCCGCGCTGGGCTAAACCAATGAAGGTGCGGCCGGCATTTGTGGTGTAGCCGGTCTTGAGTCCGATCATCCCTTTGTAGCCGCTTAGGAGCAACCGGTTTGCGGTGTAGATGGTTCGGGTGCGCTGACCTCGCCAAGGGAACTCGTACCGCTTGGTGCTTGCAATCTCGATAATTTCCGGGAAGGCCAAGCTGGCTCGCCCGAACAGGGCTAGGTCGTATGCACTCGTGACCTGCCCCGGGGCATCAAGTCCACTTGGGTTCTTGGCCAAGGTGTCAGCCGCCTGCAATCGAGCAGCGGTTTGGTTCATTTGAGCTACCGTGTCGGCTACCGAGCCGCCGGCCCGGGCCAGGGCCAAAGCCGCATCATTGCCGCTTGGTAAAAACAGGCCGTAAAACAGGTCGCGGACGGAATAGGTCTTGCCGGCCTTTAGGCCAACTCGGGAGCCATAGGTATTCGCATCACCGTCGGTTGCCAGGTAGGCCTGGTCCATCGACAACTGCGGCATTACCGTCAATGCCGTCAAAGTCTTCAAGGTACTTGCCGGAGCGCGTTTCAAGTGGGCTTGCTTAGCAGCCAGAATTTCACCGGTTTTCGCATCGGCCAGCACCCAGGAGTCAGCCCAGATATCGGGGAGGGGCCGGGCGCCGGCCCCTAAATTCACTTGACGACCGGGCGCCGACAGTTGCTCGCCGCCAATGGCGCCTTGGTTAACCGGCGGGTCGGCGGAGGCAGGCCCGGCGCAAAAAGTTGCCACGGATCCAAAGCTCAGGGCAATCGCGGCCGCCCGCAGCAGGGCCGGTCTGGGATAAAGTCGCATGGTGCCCTAAGGATACGTTGCCAACTGCCAAAAAGCCTGTGACGAACCTCCCACACTTGGAGGCTGCGCCGCCCTTGGTAAACCAGTAGATTTTGGGTCACACATAGTTGAGAGGGGTTCCGCAATGAGCGGAGTCACGACCGCGCCATTAGATGGTGGCGTTTCCGGGGAGAATCGGGCCGATATCAAGGCTCGCACCCTTCGCACCGACCGCTGGTGGATTCAGCCCGCGATCGTGGTGGCTGCGCTTTTGGCGTTCATTGTCTACTCAACTTGGCGGGCATTTGAGAACGCCTATTACTTCTCCGAGCCGCTGATCTCACCCTTTTACTCCCCGTGCCTTGCGACCTCATGTGTTTCAGGTTCGGGTAGCTGGACCCCGTTCGGCTCCTGGTGGGTGCTCTCGCCGGCCTTATTGATCCTTATTTTCCCACTGGGTTTTCGGATGACCTGCTATTACTACCGAAAGACCTATTATCGGGCATTCTGGTTGTCACCGCCGGCTTGCGCGGTCAGTGAGCCGCATAAAAAGTACACCGGAGAGACCCGGGCCCCGCTGATTCTCCAAAATAGTCACCGCTACTTCTTTATCGCTGGCCTGGTGTTTAACGTCATCTTGACCTACGACGTCTTGATTGCCTTTCGCAATGGCGAGGGTGAATGGGGTCACATGAGTGTTGGCACCTTGGTCCTAGCCGCAAACGCTACTTTCCTGTGGCTGTACTCGGCGTCGTGCCACACCTGCCGCCACATCATGGGCGGGCGGTTGAAGAACTTCTCCAAGCATCCGGTGCGCTACAAGGCCTGGACCTACGTCTCAAAGCTTAATGCCCACCACCCGCGCTTTGCTTGGATCTCGTTGGTTGGGGTGGCACTCGCCGATCTTTATGTGCGCGAGGTTGCAATCGGCGCAATTCCGAACCTCTACTTCTTCTAGGCCGCGAAGGGTATCTCCATGGCAGACATCGAGCACCATAAGTACGACGTCGTCGTTATCGGCGCAGGTGGGGCTGGGCTGCGTGCGGCGATTGAGTCGCGCGAACTCGGCAAGACCACCGCAATCATCAGCAAGTCCCTTTTCGGCAAGGCGCACACCGTCATGGCCGAGGGCGGTATCGCTGCGTCAATGGGCAACGTCAACAGCAACGACAACTGGCAGGTGCACTTTCGCGATACTATGCGCGGGGGCAAGTACTTGAACGACTACCGGATGGCCGAACTGCACGCCAAAGAGGCACCGGATCGGGTCTGGGAGTTGGAGGAGTGGGGCGCCCTTTTTGATCGCACCCCCGAAGGCAAAATCAGCCAGCGTAACTTCGGTGGGCACGAGTACCCGCGCTTAGCCCACGTGGGCGACCGCACCGGCCTTGAACTCATTCGCACCCTGCAGCAAAAGGTTGTGCAATTGCAGCAGCAGGATAAAAAGCTCAGCGGTGACTATGAGTCACGTATCAAGGTATTTGCCGAATGCACAATCACTGACATTTTGATCGCTGGCGAAGGTGAGAATCGCCGGGTTGCTGGTGCCTTTGGATACTGGCGTGAGTCAGGCCAGTTCGTGCTCTTTGAGACCGCCGCCGTAGTTATCGCAACCGGTGGTATCGGTAAGTCCTTCAAAGTCACGAGTAACTCATGGGAGTACACCGGTGACGGCCACGCACTGGCCATGCGCGCCGGTGGCTCACTTGTCAATATGGAGTTCGTCCAGTTCCACCCAACTGGCATGGTTTGGCCACTTAGTGTCAAAGGCATTTTGGTTACCGAATCGGTGCGCGGGGATGGCGGAGTCTTGACCAACTCCGAGGGCCGGCGCTTTATGTTCGATTACATCCCGCCAGTATTCGAGAAGCAGTACGCCAAGACCGAGGAAGAAGCCGATCGCTGGTATACCGATCCCGATAACAATAAGCGCCCACCAGAATTGTTGCCGCGCGATGAAGTTGCGCGGGCGATTAACACCGAAGTGAAGGCCGGTCGGGGGTCGCCACATGGTGGGGTGTTCCTTGACGTTTCAAAGCGGCTCCCGGCCGCGGCCATCAAAGCCAAGCTGCCGTCGATGTGGCACCAGTTCAAAGAACTGGCCGATGTCGACATAACCAAGGAAGCGATGGAGGTCGGTCCCACTTGTCATTACGTGATGGGCGGGGTCGAGGTTGAACCCGATACCGCCGCGGCGGTCGGAGTTCAGGGCCTGTTCTCGGCGGGCGAGGCGGCCGGGGGCCTACATGGTTCCAACCGGTTGGGCGGTAACTCGCTATCTGATCTGCTGGTATTTGGCCGACGTGCTGGTTTGGGCGCTGTTGCGTACCTAGCCGATCTCGACGCAGCAGGTGGGCGGCCTGCGGTGAACCAAGTCGATGTTGATGCGGCTGCGGCTGCGGCATTAGCGCCCTTTAGCCAAGATGGTGGTGAAAACCCTTACACGATCCAGCAAGATCTGCAGCAACTAATGAATGATCTGGTTGGCATCATTCGCACCGCTGACGAAATGCAGTCGGCTTTGGAGCGGCTAAATGCACTTAAAGTGCGGGCTGCCACATTGAGTGTGCCAGGTGGTAGGGCCTACAACCCAGGCTGGCACTTGGCCCTTGATCTCCAGAACATGCTGGTGGTATCAGAGTGCATCGCAAAGTCGGCTCTCGCTCGCGAGGAGTCACGTGGGGGTCATACCCGCGATGACTTCCCCGTCATGGATCCAAATTGGCGTTCAGTCGTGATGATTTGCCGCCTTGACGGCAATGATGTCGAAGTTATTAGGCAGGATCTACCTTGGATGCGTGATGAGCTGGTCACGCTATTTGATGTGTCAGAACTTGGTAAGTACATGACCGAAGTCGAAATCAGCCGAATTCCCGGAAAGGTGGCATAGAGATGGCGCATGAAGCCAAATTTCGCGTCTGGCGGGGCGATGCCGGTGAAGGGGCACTGAAGGACTACAACGTAGATGTCAATGAGGGTGAAGTCGTCCTTGATGTCATCCAACGCATTCAGGCGACCCAAGCCTCAGACCTCGCGGTGCGCTGGAACTGCAAAGCCGGCAAGTGCGGCTCCTGCAGTGCTGAAGTCAATGGTCGCCCGCGCCTAATGTGTATGACCCGCATGAATACTTTTGCCGATGATGAGGTCGTAACGGTAACCCCCCTTCGCGCCTTCCCGACAATTCGTGATCTGGTAACAGACGTCTCATTCAACTACGAGAAGGCGCGCGAAGTCACAGCTTTTACACCACCGGAAGGGCTGAAGCCGGGCGAGTACCGAATGCAGCAAGAGGATGTCTCGCGCAGCCAGGAGTTCCGTAAATGCATTGAATGCTTCCTGTGCCAGAACACCTGCCATGTAATCCGCGATCACGAAGACAATATGACCAGTTTTGCGGGGCCACGTGTTTTGATGCGCGTAGCTGAGCTGGAAATGCATCCACTCGATGTCGCCGATCGCAAGCATGAGGCGCAGGAGGTCCTAGGTCTGGGCTACTGCAACATCACCAAGTGCTGCACCGAAGTTTGCCCAGAGCACATCAAGATCACCGACAACGCTTTGATCCCGCTGAAGGAGCGGGTCGTCGACGTTAAGTACGACCCAATCACGTGGCTCGGTCGCAAGATCCGGGTCCGTAGCAGCAAGGATTAATTAAGTGAACGGGTCAACCGAGTCGGGGCTTCCCCTGAATCCGGTATATGGCCCGGAGGCACTTGCTGATTGGGATGAAGCTGCGCAACTCGGGGTGCCGGGGGAGTACCCGTTCACCCGCGGTGTTTACGCTTCGATGTACACCGGTCGGCCTTGGACGATGCGTCAGTACGCGGGGTTTGGCACCGCGATCGAATCAAATGAGCGTTACCGACAGTTACTAAATGCCGGTACCACTGGATTATCTGTTGCTTTTGACCTACCAACACAAATGGGCTACGACTCAGACCACCCATTAGCGCACGGTGAGGTCGGCAAAGTTGGCGTAGCGATTGATTCAATTGTTGACATGCGGGTCCTGTTCGATGGCATTGCCCTTGATGAGGTTTCGACATCGATGACTATTAATTCAACCGCCGCGGTGTTGCTTTTGCTCTATCAGTTGGTTGCCGAAGAAAAGGGAGTATCGGCTGACCAGTTGAGTGGCACCATCCAAAATGACGTGCTGAAGGAGTACATAGCGCGCGGCACTTATATATATCCTCCAGCGCAGTCCCTTCGTTTGATCACCGATATCTTCACGTACTGCCGTAACGAGATTCCCAAATGGAATACCATCTCAATCTCTGGCTATCACATGGCCGAGGCTGGAGCCACTCCAGTTCAGGAAATCGCCTTCACTCTTGCCGACGGCATCGAATACGTAAAGGCCGCAGTGGCATCGGGTCAAGATGTTGATGAGTTTGCTCCGCGCCTGGCATTCTTTTTCGTCTCACGAACAACGATCCTCGAAGAGGTCGCAAAGTTTCGTGCAGCGCGCCGGATGTGGGCCAAGATCATGCGCGAACGTTTTGGTGCGAAGGATCCGAAGTCATGGATGCTGCGGTTTCACACCCAGACCGCGGGCGTGCAATTAACGGCGCAGCAGCCTGAAGTAAATATGGTTCGCGTTGCGGTTCAGGGGTTGGCTGCCGTACTTGGTGGCACGCAGTCGCTCCACACCAACTCTTTCGATGAGGCGATGGCGCTGCCGAGTGAGAAGGCGGCACGCTTGGCGCTACGTACCCAGCAGGTACTTGCCTATGAAACCGATGTTTGTGCAACGGTTGACCCGTTTGCTGGTTCATATGTCATTGAGTCACTGACTGACGATATTGAAACTGCGGCGACAGCATTGATCGCGCGCATCGATGATATGGGCGGTGCAGTAGCTGCGATCGAGCAGGGTTTCCAAAAGGCTGAGATCGAGCGCTCGGCCTATGACATCGCCCTGCAAATTGATAGTGGCACGCGAGTTGTTGTTGGCCTGAACAAATTTACAACCGATGACAAAGAGCACTACCCGCCGCTTCGGGTGAACCCCGCGATCGAGGCCGAGCAATCGGCTCGGCTCGCGACTTTGAGGGCAGGTCGTGATAACGGCGAAGTCGAAAGATTGCTTTCGGTTATCCGCGAAACCGCAATGGGCGATGCCAACTTGCTATACCCGATGCGCGATGCCCTTAAAGCCCTTGCAACCGTTGGTGAAGTCTCCGATGCATTGCGCGATGTTTGGGGCTTATTCGAGCCAACCGATCGGTTCTAATGTCGGCGCGCAAGGTTTTGCTGGACTGTGATCCGGGCCATGATGACGCCATCGCGATCATGCTGGCCTGCGCGAGCCCGGAGATTGACCTCCTTGCGGTAACAACGGTTGCGGGCAATGTCACCCTCGAACACACCACCCGTAATGCCCTTAGAGTCTTGGACCTAATTGGGCGAGCGGATATACCGGTCGCAGCTGGTCGCGATCGACCACTTATCCGGGATTTATCCACCGCGGCGGTGATGCACGGTGAGAGCGGGCTAGCTGGGCCGCTGGAAATTGAGCCCAGCCGCGGGCCAGCCGACTTGACCGCCCTCCAGTTGATTGAACAAGTACTAGTGATGGCGGTTGAGCCAGTTACTTTGGTGGCTACCGGGCCGCTAACCAATATCGCCGATGTCATAACCCAACTCCCTGAAATTCACGGTCGGATCCGCGAAATAGTGATCATGGGAGGCGCGGTTGAGCTGGGTAATTGGACACCAGCCGCCGAGTTCAATATCTGGGTTGATCCCGATGCGGCAAAAATTGTTTTCGAATCCGGCATCCCACTGACGATGATCGGCCTTGAGGTAACCCATAAAGCGTGGTTAACCAATGAGCATGCCGATCAACTACGTGGCTCCGGGCGCCCCGGTGAGTTCGTTGCTGAACTCTTAGATCACTTTGTGAAATTTCACCAAGACCGGTTTGGCTGGCCCGGGGCGCCGATCCATGACGCTGTAACGATCGCCCACCTGATCGACCCAACTTTGGTGACTACCCTGGCGATGAATGTGCAAATTGAGACGGTTTCACCACTATGTATGGGAAGAACAGTGGCTGATCGCTGGTCAGTTACCGGTCTTGAAGCGAATGTAAACGTTGGACTAGATATTGATCGTGACCGTTTCGTTACTCTTTTACTAGGCCGATTATCACAACTTGCCTAAGATTCCTGTGGGTCAACACTGACCCCCGGTTGGGGACTACAGTTAGGCTCAATAATCGGCTCTCACAAGGAGATATATGAAGACCAATTTCAAGATTGTTGCGGCCGTTCTTGCCGTATCGGCACTCGGCCTTGCTGGTTGCAGCAGCAGCACGACGGCTGAGCCGTCTGCAGTTGCTTCTGCTCCCGCGCCGGCAGCAGAAGCAGCGCCGGCCAGTGAGGCTCCAGCAGAGGCAGCACCACCTGCACTCCAAGCCTGTGAGGTAACCGACGTCGGTGGGGTTGACGACAAGGGCTTTAACCAGAAAGCCTATAAGGGTGTCACCGATGCTGCGAACAAGCTCGGTGTAGTCGCAGCTGTTCTCGAGTCACAGGCCGAGACTGATTACGTCCCCAATATTCAGTCCTTCGTGGATCAAGGTTGCGGGATCATCGTCACGGTTGGTTTCCTCTTAGGTGATGCCACCAAGGAAGCCGCAAACGCAAACCCAACGATTCCTTTCTCAATCGTTGACTACGCGTACGCCGATGGCGATATCACGGCCAACAATGTGCTCGGCCAGGTGTTCAACACCGATGAGGCCGCGTACTTGGCGGGCTACCTTGCCGCAGGCATGAGCAAGACCGGCAAGATCGGTACCTTCGGTGGTATCAACATCCCACCGGTAACCATCTTCATGGATGGCTTCTACCGAGGCGCAATGGCATACAACGCAGCCAGTGGTGCCAAGGTCAAGGTCCTTGGTTGGGATCCGGCCAAGCAAAAGGGTCTATTCACCGAGAACTTCGAGTCACTCGATGATGGCCGTAGCTTCGCACAGAACCTTGTCGACGAAGGTGCAGATATCGTGATGCCAGTTGCTGGTCCGGTGGGCCTAGGCTCAGCGGCACTCGCAAAGGAACTGGGCCCTGACAAGCTGATGATCATCGGTGTTGACAGCGACCAGTTCGATAGCGATGCCGCTAACCAGAGCGTGTACCTGACTTCGGTGTTGAAGAACATGGATGTCACCACGTTCAATGCCATCTCTTCGGTCCTTGACGGCACCTTCGCTGGTGGCGTCACCGTGGGTACTTTGGCAAATGGCGGCGTGGGCCTAGCCCCGTACCACGACATGGATGCTTCGGTGCCGCAGGCACTTAAGGATCAGATCGAGGCGCTTAGGGCCGGTATTTCTGACGGTTCGGTTGACGTCAAGAAGTAGTCCACAGCAGCAGGGGAGAGGGGCCTGAGAAATCGGGCCCCTCTCGTCATTTCGGGCCACTAGGCTGAGATTGGCAATAGGGTTAGCAAGTGGCTTAAGTAAGTTAAGTAACTTCGGACAAGGGCACTGGTGGAACTAGAACTTCGCGGCATTACCAAGAGATTTCCTGGTGTGCTCGCCAATGACGATGTGAACTTGACCGCGAGGTCGGGCATGGTGCTGGCACTGATCGGCGAAAATGGTGCTGGCAAAAGTACGTTAATGAATGTGCTCTCAGGGCTTTATCGGCCTGATGAGGGTGAAATTCTCATTGATGGGGTGGTCCAGCAGTTCCCGGGCCCAGGCGCCGCGATCGTGGCTGGTATCGGGATGGTGCACCAGCATTTCATGCTCATACCGGTCTTTTCAGTTTTCGAGAATGTGGTTCTAGGAGTGGAGCCGACCAAAGCAGGCGGGCTACTCGATCGCAAGAAGGCCCGCGTTGAGGTAAAAGAGATCTCGGAGAAGTATGGGCTAGCGGTTGACCCGGACGCCCTCGTCGAGTCCTTGCCGGTGGGTATTCAACAGCGCGTCGAGATCATCAAAGTACTGCTGCGCGGTGCGCGGATTTTGGTATTCGATGAGCCCACCGCGGTGCTGACCCCGCAGGAGGTGGAAGAGTTCTTCGGAATTGTGGCTGAACTAAAGGCACGTGGCGCCACCATTATCTTTATTACGCACAAACTCAAAGAGGCCCTAGCGATCGCAGACGATATTACTGTTTTGCGCGATGGCAAAGTCGTCGGCAACGCCGACCCGAAGACCGCGACCCCTGAGGCGTTGGCAGAGATGATGGTGGGCCGCCCGATTGATTTAGTAGTAGATAAGACTGAATCTGTTCTTGGTGCTCCGGTTCTCGAGCTCAAAGGTGTCACGGTGACAGATGATTTTGGTCGCCCCTATCTCAATGAAGTCTCCTTCCAGGTGTCGGCCGGCGAGATTGTCGGCATTGCTGGGATTCAGGGCAATGGCCAAACTGAACTCGTCGAAGTAATCACCGGAATGATGTCGCTCGCCGAAGGCACGATAAGTTTTGAGGGTGCAGATATTTCGCACTTAAGCCCCCGAAAAAGGCACGCGGCCGGTATGGCACATGTGCCAGAAGACCGCAATGAGAGTGGCATGGTTGGTTCATTTACAGTTGCCGAGAATCTCATTCTTGACTCGTACTACACCGAGCCGTTTTCCAAGGGTGGGCGGTTGCAACGGGCAGATATTGCCGCGAGCGCCATTGGGTTAGTCGAGGCCTACGATGTGCGGCCACCCCATATTGAGAACACCGGGTCGGCATTATCCGGCGGAAACGCGCAGAAGATGATCGTGGCCCGCGAGTTCTCCAGAGATGTGCCATTACTGGTGTGTTCGCAACCGACCCGGGGCATTGACGTAGGCTCAATTGAATATATACACGAGCAAATCATGCGCAAGCGACATGAGGGCAAGGCGATCTTAATCGTGTCGACTGAACTAGATGAGATTTTCGCGCTCTCGGATCGCATTTTGGTGCTATTTGACGGTAAAGTCGTGGCCGAACGTAAGCCAGCAGAGACCACACCGGCTGAGATCGGGCTCTTCATGGCGGGCAAGACCACATGACCACAACCCAGATCCCGAGTACCGATAACCCGGAGCCGAAGAAATCGCGCTCCTTTATGCAACAGTTGACAACCGGCACCGACTGGAAGTCCGCTGCACTTATCCCGGCACTTGCCGTACTAACGGCACTAATCATCGGTGTGGCAATCATCATGCTCACCGGCTCGAGTTTTGGCGACGCCATGAATGCTTACTGGGCCCTGCTTCAAGGTTCGATGGGCTCACTTAAGGCAATTTCTGAGACCCTAACTGCCGCAACACCACTGATTTTGGCGGGGCTCAGCGTGGCGATTGCCTTTCGCGCTGGGTTGTTCAATATTGGTACCGAAGGCCAGTTACTCATGGGCGGAATGTTCGCCGTTTGGGCCGGCTTCACTTTTACCGGGCTCCCGCTTTATGTACACATACCGCTCGCGTTACTGGCAGGTGTGGTGGGTGGTGCCATCTGGGGCTTCATCCCGGGTTTCTTAAAAGCTAAGACGGGGGCCCATGAAGTCATTACCACCATAATGTTGAACTACATCGCCCTACGCCTTGTTGACTTCTTGTTGAAGACGGAGATTTTCCAGCGCGAAGGGCGCAATGATCCAGTTTCCAAGACCGTCGAGGCCTCGGCCCAACTGCCTTTGCTCTTAGGTTGGATCAACCCGGGGCTGCGGGCGCACCTAGGTTTAATAGTCGCGCTCGCGGCCGCAGCCTTTATCCACTGGCTCTTGTTTCGCACGACAACCGGATTCGAGTTTCGTGCCGTGGGGGCGAATCCAAAAGCCGCCAAATACGCGGGCATGTCGATCACTAAGGCCTATGTGCTCGTGATGGTTATTGCCGGTGCGCTAGCCGGGCTGGCAGGTGCGGGGCAGGTACTTGGCGTTCTTGATAGAGCCACCCCAGGATTTTCATCCGGTATTGGCTTTGATGCGATTGCGGTAGCGCTCCTTGGGCGCTCGAACCCTTGGGGGGTGGTGGCGGCGGCACTGCTCTTTGGTGGGCTAAGTGCCGGCGGCCAGCAAATGCAGGTATCAGCCAATGTCGGTATTGATCTGATTTCAGTCATTCAGGCGCTGATCATCATTTTCGTCGCAGCACCGGCATTGATATCGGCGATCTACCGGCTCAAGGCGCCAGCGGCTTCTACTCAGATCAGTAAGGGGTGGGGATCATGAGTACGCCGCCTATTGATCGCCAACCAATCGAGAGCTATGAGGTCACTGGTAAGCGCACGAAAGAGCTCACTGGGCGTCAGATCAAGAAAGCGCGCATCACTGGCATCGTGATGTTTGCACTAGCCGCAATTGTCATGTTCTTTCTGGCACCTGCGGCAGCTGGTACTTCAACATTTGGGCTGAGTTTCGCCGACGAGACAATTCAATTGCCTCCGCTTTCAGTTCCATCACAAGGCTCACTTTGGGTTTTAGCAATGGTGCTCGGATTCTTGGGAGCAACCCAGTTCTTCCGTGGGTTCCAGAGCAGAACCACTGTAATTCTTGGCATCGCTTTCGCTGTCTTCGTGTTTTCGATAATGGTGTGGGCTACCGCCGGTCAAGAGTTCTCACTGATCAGCATGCTCGTCTCGACAATTGCCCGCGCGACTCCAATTGCCCTCGGTGCCTTGTCAGGTATTTTGTGTGAACGCTCAGGTGTAGTGAATATTGGTATTGAAGGAATGCTGCTCGGTGGTGCTTTCACCGGCGTAGTGATGGGGTCGTTACTCGGCGGCTGGGTGGGCCTACTTGCCGCGACATTGACCGGTGGAGTCCTGGCCCTGCTACTTGCCGTACTAGCTGTTAATTTTCGGGTGGACCAGATCATCATCGGGGTGGTGATAAATATCTTGGTGCTGGGTTTGACTTCATTCTTGACGGCGCAGGTGCTGGTAAAGAACCCGGATCTAAATAATGCACCGATCTTTCAGGCCCTCAAAATTCCTATTCTGGGTGACATTCCCATCATCGGGCCGATGTTTTTTGACCAGACGATCATCGTCTACGGCATGTTTATTTTGATCGCCAGCGTCACCTTTATGCTCTTTCGGACCCGATGGGGCCTACGCACCCGCTCGGTCGGTGAGAACCCGAAAGCCGCAGACTCACTCGGTATCAAAGTGGCAAAGGTGCGCTACCTGGCAGTTGTCTACGGAGGCATGGTTGGTGGATTTGCCGGTGCTTGGTTCACCTTAGGAACGGTCGGCAGATTTGATGAAGGCATGACCGGCGGGCGCGGCTTCATCGGCCTCGCGGCGATGATCGTGGGCGGCTGGAACCCGATCGGTGCATTCTTTGCGGCACTGATTTTCGGATTCTCTGATTCGATGCAGCAAAAGTTTGCGGTAATCGAAACCCCAATACCTGGTGAATTCTTGGCAATGGCGCCTTATTTAGTCACGATCATCATCGTGGCCGGACTTGTTGGACGGGCACGGCCACCGGCCGCCGATGGCCAGCCATACGAGAAGGAGTAAGTGTGCCTGATATTGACTGGGACACGCTCACACATGCTGCCCGCGAGGTTATGAGCAAGGCTTATGCGCCGTATTCTCGTTTCAAAGTGGGTGTCGCCGGATTGGTCGATGACGGCCGAATCGTGGTGGGCTGCAATGTAGAGAATGCCTCATACGGTGTCGGGCTGTGCGCTGAATGCGGCATGGTTTCGAGCCTGCAAGCAACAGGTGGTGGCAAGTTGATAGCCGTAGCCTGTGTTGATCAACACGGTGCGCCATTGATGCCATGCGGGCGTTGTCGGCAACTGCTTTGGGAGCACGGGCTGCCGACGACCTTATTAATGACGCCGGAAGGAATACTTCCGATGAGCGAAATATTGCCGCAGGCATTTGGTCCTCGAGACTTAATCGATAGAGCAGATGATGTGGTAAATCGTGGTTGAGCCGTTTGCGGTAGTTGATGTGATTCGCACCAAGCGCGACAAGGGTGTGCTAACACCCGAGCAAATCGATTGGGTAATTGACGCCTATGTTCGAGGGCTAGTTGCAGAGGAGCAAATGGCTGCACTGGCCATGTCGATCTTCCTAAATGGCATGGACGATGGTGAAATCGTGCGCTGGACCGATGCGATGATTCGTAGCGGTGAGCGCATGGATTTCGAAGCCCTTGATCGGCCCACGGTAGACAAACATTCCACCGGTGGGGTGGGCGACAAAATTACTCTCCCGTTAGTGCCGGTGGTAGCGGCATGCGGTGCTGCCGTACCGCAATTGAGCGGGCGAGGCCTTGGTCACACCGGTGGCACCCTCGACAAACTTGAGTCGATCAAAGGCTGGCGTGCGGGGCTCACGGCCGAGCAGATGTTCAATGTGCTGCAGGCGGTGGGCGGTGTGATCTGCGCCGCGGGGCCGGGGCTGGCACCGGCCGATAAGAAGCTCTACGCCTTGCGTGATGTAACGGCGACAGTGGAGTCGATCCCATTGATTGCGTCAAGCATTATGAGCAAGAAAATCGCCGAGGGTGCGAGCGGCCTGGTACTTGATGTTAAAACCGGGTCTGGGGCATTCATGTCCGACCCGCTGCAGGCCCGCAAGTTGGCCGAAACCATGGTTCGGATCGGTAATGACTCAGGGGTGCGCACCAAGGCTTTGATCACCGCAATGGACGTACCTTTGGGCCTGATGGTGGGCAATGCCCTTGAGGTCCAAGAATCTGTCGACGTACTGGCTGGTGGTGGGCCGGCTGACATCATTGAGTTGACGGTCACATTAGCCCGCGAGATGCTCGAATTAGTGGGCCTCACCGATATTGATCCAGCCGAGACTTTGCGTGATGGCTCGGCCATGGATGTCTGGAATCGCATGATCGGCGCCCAAGGCGGTGACCCAGCAGCCCCGCTCCCGGTCGCTAAGCACTCCCAGCAGGTACTTGCGAGTGAGGGCGGAGTACTGACCCAACTTGATGCGCTCAAGGTCGGAGTCGCGGCCTGGCGGCTCGGGGCCGGCCGGGCCCGCAAAGAGGATCCAGTTTCGGCCGGTGCCGGGATCCAAATTCACGCCAAGCCGGGTGACAAAGTTGCCGCCGGTGCACCGCTACTGACTTTGTATACCGATGATGAAAACAGATTTGCTGGTGCGCTTTCGGCACTCGATGGTGCCACCGACATTGGCCCGACCGGCACGCCGATCACCAGGCTGCCTTTAGTTATCGAGAGGATCGGCTAATGCCTACAATAATCTCAGTTCCGGTGCTAATCCCGGTGCCCGGAGGCAAGTTGATCGCGGAGTTTGTTGGCCGCGTAGCAAGTGGAGATACCGGCGTCTCGATCGCGCAGATGAGCGCCCCGGCTGGCTGGGATGAGCCGGCACAAACCCCGCTATTTGATGAGTTTACGGTGGTACTGGAAGGCGCGGTAGTGGTTGAAACGGCTGAAGGCGTTTTCACCGTGACGGCCGGTCAAGCCATCATTACCCGGGCGGGTGAACGCATTCGCTATAGCTGCCCAGATGGGGCTAAATACCTTGCGGTGTGCCTGCCCGCATTTGGGCCAGATTTAGTTCAGCGCGAAGAGCACTGACGAACTCTGAGCAAAATCAGAGATGGCGGCTTAGGGCACCACCTTGCCGGTTGACTTAGCGACTTTGATTCCAAAACCAAGCCCGGAGCCAAGATCTGCACCATAATAAAGCAGTGCGGTGTCCTTTGCCGCCGGCAGAATATCTGGGTCACCGCCGCCGGTAATTACCGACTTCTCACCGCTAAATGACACACCATTTTTGCTGGTTGAAACCAAGATTCCATAAAATCCGCCGCGATCACCTGCGTAATACAGCGCGATTTTGCCTTTTTTGTCGATCACCGCGAAGGGGTGCGAGCCGCCGTCGGTGATGGTGCCGGCCGAGCCGGTAATTACCGGACCCATGGTCCAGTGGATCATGTCAGTGCTGGTGGCTGTTCGCATAACCCGTTCGGCGCGCACTCCTGGCTTCTCCAAGTTGGAGAAATACCCGCGATACCCACCGCCCTGCTTGATTACCGATAGGCCTCCTGGCTCAAAGCCAGCCTCTGCGCCGGTGATCACGGGCCCTTCTTTGGTGAATGTCACCCCACCGTCGTTACTGATGGCAGCATTGATGTTGCCACCTTCTACGTAGAAAAGCCGCATTGAGTTGCCGCCAAGTGAAACCGCCCTAGGTTGCCCAGCTGCGGTGCCATTGAGAATCGAAGTCGGGTCGGCAACAAATGATGTACCGTTCTTATTGGTCGAAGTGGCACTGCGTATAAATTGGTTCGCAACGTATACGAAGAGTTTGACATTGCCGTTGGATAGCCGCACCGCTGTCACGTCCGCAACTTGCTGATCGGTTGAACTAAAAGTGGCCTGCGAAAGTGCCGGTGCTCACCGTCCTAAAGTTTTTGGCCTTCTTTATCGTGGAGATGCTCTGGCTACCACCGGGTTGCCCACCGCCTGGTGTTTCCTGGCTGGGTTGCCAAGTGCCACCGGTGCACTTGATTGCACCGCCGCCCAGGGCAACCACCTTGTTTTCGGTGGTGCATGGGTCCCCCGGGAGTTCACTGGCAAAAGCGGTTACTGGGATGCAAAATAAGGCGGCGGTCAAAGCTAGGCTCGCTAAGGGGTTAAATTCCATAGCGGAAGTATAAGTCTAGGATTCTTGGGTAGGGCTACAATTTCAAGTTTTAAGCAAGGTAAGGGTCACCACACCAGCGACGATGATTGCGACCCCCGCAATTTGAACTTTACCTAGCTTCTCCTTGTATAAAAGGTAGGCCATGATTGCTGCGATTGGTGCGAACTGTGATGCGAGAACTGCAGTAATCGCGACCCCATACTGGGCACCGATTGCGTAGCAGGTGAACCCGGACACTTCAACAATTCCGACTAGCGCCACGTAGGGAGCCGCTTGCTTTGTTATTTTAAGTTTTTTTAGCAGTAGTAGCGGAATAAAAAGTGCGATTACTCCGACGGTGCGAGCAGGTAGCAGCAGCCAGGCGATGGGCAGTTCGTCACTGAGATTACCGGTGGCGTACAGGGCGACGCCGAAAACCAGTGCGCCGCAGGTGGCCAGAATTCCCGCGAGCACAGGTTTCTCGTTGGGGATGGGTGCCGGGTCCTTGCCCATGGCGGCCAGGCTGACTCCGCCAACAATGACTAGAAGGACGAAGGCAGCAAGTGGTGCAATCGACTCGCCCAAAATGGCGGCGATGGTCGCGGCAATGGCGCCTTCGGTGGCGAGAATCGGTGCGATGACCCCAACCTTGCCAACTCTGAAGGCGCTGGCAGCTAATACCAACCCTGTGACGTTGCCCAAGCCAGAGGCCGCCCACCAGAGTGAGTTGGTGCCCGCAAGTCCGCTTGGGGTTCCGGCGATCAATACCAACGGAATAGTGATGACAAGTCCAATTAGCATCGCCCAGGCCACGGTTGAGTAAGCACCGATAAGCCTTGATGCCCTCGCTGCGGTGAGGGAGCCGGCGGCGAAGAAAACGGCGGTCGCAAGGCCGAACACGATGCTGACCACCCCTGATTGAAGCAGATAGCCGGGTCGGATATCCGATCGCCACCACCGGCGTTTGAGGAAAAGTAGTTGCACTAGGTTCAATACATGGTGATGGATGCCGGCACGTTTTCTCCGATCCCTGAAGACCTAATTTTGCGCGCCCCGAAAGTCCTCCTGCATGACCACCTTGATGGCGGGCTACGGCCTCAAACAATCTTGGATTTGGCAGCGGAGCAGGGTTACCCCGACCTACCGGCCACCGATCCTGAGGCCTTATCTCGGTGGTTCACCGAGTCGGCGTACTCCGGTTCTTTGGAGCGCTATCTAAAAACCTTCGCCCACACCGTCGCTGTTATGCAGACTGAAGAGGCGCTGCGCCGAGTGGCGTTTGAATGCGCGATTGATCTGGCCGCAGATGGGGTGGTCTACGCCGAAGTTCGCTTCGCGCCTGAACTGCACGTTGAAAAAGGTTTGGCCGAAGCGCAGATAGTCGAAGCCGTACTTGCGGGTTTTGCTGATGGGCAACGGGCAGCAGCTGCACAGGGTAACCACATCAGAGTTGGCGTACTGCTAACTGCGATGCGTACCGCATCGCATGGGCGCAAGATTGCTGAACTAACAGTTGCGTATCGCGATAAAGGGGTAGTTGGCTTCGATATTGCCGGGGCCGAGGCGGGGTACCCTCCCACCCGTCACCTAGATGCCTTTGAGTACTTAAGTCGCGAGAACGCACACTTCACGATTCATGCTGGTGAAGCTTTCGGGTTACCCAGTATCTGGGAAGCTATTCAATGGTGCGGCGCTGACCGGCTCGGGCACGGAGTGCGAATTGTCGACGACATCACCGTCGAGCCTGATGGCTCGGTCACCCTTGGGCGCCTGGCTGCGTATGTACGAGATCGCCGGATCCCGCTTGAAATGTGCCCCACTTCCAATGTCCAGACCGGCGCAGCGGCCTCAATTCAGACCCATCCGATCGGGCTGCTGCGGCGCCTTGGATTCCGGGTGACAGTAAACACCGACAATAGATTGATGTCGGGTACCTCAATGAGCAACGAAATGTCACTACTGAGTGAGGCATTTGGGTATGGATTGAACGATTTGCAGTGGTTTACCGTAAATGCGATGAAGAGCGCATTCATTCCGTTCGATGAACGGCTGCCAATCATCAATGAGCAGATCAAGCCACAGTACACCGCACTTAGAGCGGTATTAGCCGAACGAATGACAGGGGGAGTGGGCAATGGCGCTGCTTGAAGTCGTTGAAACGAGCCAGGAGCAGGTGGTTGAGCTTCGGCACGAACTCGATAAAGTTCGCGATGCACTTGATCGAACCGATGCGGTGCTAGCGATCGCCGATGAAACTTTAATGCGGGCAGAAGGCGCGATTATTCAGTCGCGGCGCTGGGCACCGGTGGTACTGGGTGTTGTTGGGTTACTCGCGGTCGGGGTTACCGTGGTGATCGTTATTAGGCGCCGATCGGATGCCAAACAGTCTTAGTCTCGACAAATGAAGCTAGGCGCCCTAAATCAGGGGTAGTTAGCCAATTAGGTTGACCAGGCCGCCTAACCCGTTTGACGGTACCGGCGGCTTCGATTTCCAATTGCTTCGCCAAATCTTGGCTCGTGACCCCGGTCAGATCGATGGCGTTGACATCGCCATGGCTGGCCAGCCACGGCGCGATCTCGGCCGGATCTCCGGTGAGCACGTTGATAACGCCATTGGGTACATCAGCGGTAGCGAGTACTTCGGTGAGAGTGATTGCCGGGATCGGGCACTTGGTACTTGCTATCACGATAAGTGCGTTACCGGTGACGACTATGGGTGCAATAACGCTCACTAATCCGAGCAGACTGGAATCCTGCGGTGCTACGGCTGCAACCACCCCGGTGGGTTCAGGGATAGTGAAGTTGAAGTACGGTCCGGCGACCGGATTAGTGTTACCGAGTACCTGCGCGTATTTATCAGCCCATCCGGCATACCAAACCAGTCGGTCGATTGCGGAGTCGACAACCCGGGCAGATTTCTTATCTCCTAGGCCCTCGGCCGCCTGCACGTGCGTGATGAACTGATCGCGGCGCCCCTCCATTACTTCGGCTACCCGGTAGAGCACCTGGCCGCGGTTATAGGCGGTGGCGCTACTCCAGGCCGCAAAGCCTTTGCGGGCGGCGAGCACTGCATCGCGGCCGTCCTTGCGTGAGGCTTTTGCGGCATTGGCAAGGAATCTATCGTCAGTGTCATGGACTTCATAGGTGCGGCCGGATTCACTGCGCGGGAAGGCACCGCCAATGAAAAGTTTGTACGTCTTGCGTACTTCAACGCGATCATTCATGACGTACCCCTCGCCTGATCGTCATTGTCATTGGCGGATTGCAGATAAGCGCTAAGGCCTTGGATACCACCTTCGCGACCAAAACCGGACTCCTTGTAACCCCCGAATGGGCTGGTCGGATCAAATCGGTTAAAGGTATTAGCCCAAATCACGCCGGCACGTAGTTGGTTCGCCATCCAAAGGATGCGGCTGCCCTTTTCAGACCAGATCCCGGCCGATAAACCAAATGGGGTGTTGTTCGCTTTCTCAACAGCCTCATCGGGGGTACGGAAAGTAAGTACCGAAAGTACCGGGCCAAAAATCTCTTCACGTGCGATGCGATGGGCCTGGGTGACATTGGTGAAGACCGTTGGCGCGCACCACCAGCCCTGCTGCGGTAGTTCACAGGGGGCGGTCCAGCGTTCGGCGCCTTCCGCGTCACCGGCTTTAATCAACTCTTCGATCTTGTCGAGTTGCTCACGCGAGTTAATTGCACCGATATCAGTGTTCTTGTCGAGGGGATCACCAAGGCGCAGGGTCTGGAGCCTGAGTTTGAGGGCTTCGATGGTTTCTTCGGCAATCGACTCCTGCAAGAGCAAACGCGACCCAGCGCAGCACACATGGCCTTGGTTGAAGAAAATACCGTCGACGATACCTTCGACTGCTTGATCAATAGGTGCATCATCGAAGATGATGTTTGCGGCCTTGCCACCTAGTTCAAGTGTCAGTTTCTTGTTCGTACCTGCTAATGCGCGCTGGATCGACTTTCCGACTTCGGTAGACCCGGTAAAAGCAATTTTATTAATGCCATCGTGCTCGACGATCATTCGCCCGGTATCGCCGGCACCGGTCAGGATATTTACTACGCCAGGAGGCAGATCTGCTTGTTGGCAGATCTCGGCGAAAAGTAGTGCTGTCAGTGAGGTGGTTTCAGCAGGCTTTAGTACCACGGTGTTACCACAGGCCAGGGCCGGCGCGAGCTTCCAGGACAGCATCAGCAGCGGGAAGTTCCAGGGGATGATCTGACCGGCCACCCCTAATGGCGCGGGATTTGGGCCGAGGCCCGCATACTCCAATTTATCGGCCCAGCCGGCATAGTAGAAAAAGTGCGCCGCGGCCAGTGGTACGTCAATATCGCGTGACTCGCGAATTGGTTTACCGTTATCCAAAGTCTCAAGTACCGCGAATTCGCGGGCGCGCTCTTGTAGCAGCCGGGCAATCCTAAAGAGATACTTCGCCCGGTCGCGGCCGCTCATTACCGACCATGTCCGGTCATAGGCTCGCCGTGCCGAGTTAACCGCTGCATTAACGTCGCTTTGGTTCGCCTCACTTATCTCAGCGAGGACTTCTTCGGTTGCTGGATTGATCGTCTTAAACATCTTGCCACTGGTGGGGTCAACAAACTCGCCATTGATAAATAGCCCGTAGGACGGTGCAATGGAAACTATCGCCCGAGACTCCGGGGCTGGCGCATATTCGAAAGTCACCGATGCTCCTGTCAGTCGATTGTTACGTAGTCGGGGCCCGAGTAATGGCCAGTTGCCATGCGTTGGCGCTGCAGCAGTAGGTCATTTAGCAGCGTTGATGCGCCGAACCTAAATAGGTCAGGAGTTAGCCATGCCTCACCGGCGGTCTCCTTGATGAGTACCAGGTATTTGATGGCATCTTTACTGGTGCGGATGCCACCGGCTGGTTTTACTCCAATTCGGGTACCAGTTAGTGCGTAGTAATCACGAACCGCCTGAAGCATCACGATTGTTACGGGAGGGGTTGCAGCAACCGGCACCTTGCCGGTGGATGTCTTGATGAAGTCAGCGCCGGCCATCATCGCCAGCCATGATGCGCGTCGCACGTTGTCGAGGGTGCGTAGTTCGCCGGTCTCGAGAATTACTTTGAGGTGCGCGGTACCGCATGCGGCTTTCACCGCAACAATTTGCTGATTGACGAGGCCGTAATTACCGGCAAGGAAGGCGCCTCGATCAATAACCATGTCGATTTCGTCGGCACCGGCGGCTACCGCTTCGCGCACATCATGCAGTTTTACTTCTAGGCTCGCGCGCCCGCTCGGAAATGCGGTTGCCACCGCTGCAACATGCAGGGCAGAGCCGACGCTGGCGCGGGCAATTGCGGCCATGTCACCGTAGACGCAGACTGCCGCGACACTGGGCACCGTCGGGTCGCTGGGATCTGGTCGCAGTGCTTTGGCACACATCGCCCGAACTTTGCCCGGGGTGTCCATGCCCTCAAGAGTGGTGAGGTCAACCATGCGTATTGCCAGATCGATCGCCCAAGCTTTGGCTTCGTTCTTTATCGATCGCGTCGAAAGGGCTGCCGCCCGAGCGGTGGCGCCGACTTCGTCTACCCCCGGCAAAGCGTGCAAGAACTCACGCAGGGCCCCGGTGGTGGTTAAGGGTTCGGCAACCGTTTGCACGTGGCTACTCTAACCAAGACCGAACTGACGCGCCGATGGCATCTAGGCGGTCTCTGGCGGTGCCGCGCGCCGACTCAAGTGCGCCAGGGCTGACAGGGATGACGACCTGTAGGTAGCACTTAATCTTGGGTTCGGTGCCACTTGGTCGCACGATAATGCGCGAACCGCCTTCGAGTATAAAGCGCAAACCATCGGTTGGTGGGAGCCCGTCGACTCCGTGTTCAAAATCATCAAATGAGAGGACCTGGAATCCGCCGACTGCGGTTGGAGTTTCGTCCCGAAGTTTGCGCATGACGTCGGAAATAAAAGTGACATCTTGAACGCGGACCGAGACCTGCTCGGTGACATAAAGCCCATGTGCCAGCGCAAGCTCGTCTAGGACATCTTGAACGGTGCGCCCCGCCGCTTTCAAATGGGCGGCCATTTCGGCGATCAGCAAGGCGGCGGAGACTCCGTCCTTGTCTTTGACCGCATCTGGGTCAACGCAATAGCCGAGAGCCTCTTCGTAGCCGAAACGAAGTTCGGGGATGCGGGCTATCCATTTGAATCCGGTAAGTGTTTGTTGGTATTGATGACCGGCGGACTGGGCAATTGCTCGAAGGAGTGAGCAGGAGACGATTGATTGCGCAAAGACACCGAGGGTGGCACCGCGCGAAATCATCCACCAGGCAAGCAGTGCGCCCACCTCATCGCCCCTGAGCGTGCGCCAGTGGTCGCTGGAGTTTTCGGTTGGTGCAGGTACCGCCACCGCGCAGCGATCGGCGTCTGGGTCATTGGCAATGACAATGTCGGCCGAATTCGCCCGGGCAGTCGCCAAGGCCAAATCCATGGCCCCGGGTTCTTCTGGGTTAGGGAAGGCCACGGTGGGAAAGTCTGGATCTGGCGTGAACTGCTCGGTTACCGGGATTGGTTGGGCAAAACCGGCGGCGTGCATGACTCGATCGACGACTATGCCACCGACGCCATGCATCGCGGTGTAGACGACTTTGATATCGCGGGGCGCCGTTGGCCCGATCAATCCCGCGGTGCGGGAGATGTAGGCATCCAGCACGTCGTCACCGAGAGTTATCCAGTCATCACCTTGCGGAAGTTGTGCGATCTCACCACTTGCCGTCACAGCCGCAATGCACTCGCTGATATCAGTATCTGCGGGTGGCACGATCTGGCTACCGGAGCCGAGATACACCTTGTAGCCGTTATCGCGCGGTGGGTTGTGACTTGCCGTAACCATCACGCCGGCGGAGCAACCCAAATATCGAATAGCAAATGCCAAAACCGGGGTGGGTAGAGGCCGGGGGAGCACCATTGCGTTGATGCCTGCGCCCACCATGATCGCAGCGGTGTCATGTGCGAAAACATCGGAGTTGTGCCTAGCGTCGTAGCCGATTACGACCGCGCTCCCGCCCGGGTGTAATTGGTTCAGATACCGGGCGAGCCCGGCGGCGGCTCGAATAACGACCACGCGGTTCATGCGATTGGAGCCTGGCCCAAGTGGGCCGCGGAGCCCGGCGGTGCCGAATTGCAAGGTGCCATTGAAAGCGTCAGCCAACTCCTGCTGAGCGGCTACGTTGCCGTTTTTTGTATTCGCAATTAGTTCTTCAAGTTCACGTCGGGTTTGTGGGTCGGGGTCAATCTCTAGCCACTTATTTGCGGCCGCGAGGTCGCTCACGCGACCAGTCGAATCACCCGGGCCAGTAAATCGCCCATTCGAGCGGCGGCGGCTCTACCAGCTTCCAGGACCTCAAGGTGATTAAGTGCCTGACCAGACATCCCGGCGGCCAAATTAGTTACCAGTGAGAGGCCCAAGATCTCCATATTTAGTGAACGAGCGACGATGGCTTCCAGCGCCGTGCTCATGCCCACGAGGGTGCCGCCCATTGCGCGCACCATCTGGATTTCGGCCGGGGTTTCATACATCGGGCCACGGAATTGTGCATAGACGCCCTCGGGCAAACCCGGTTCGATGGTGCGGCATAGCTCGCGCAGGCGCGGGGAATAAAGATCGGTCAGGTCAACGAAATGGGCTCCGTGCAAGGGGGATGCACCGGTGAGGTTGAGATGATCTCGAATCAGCACCGGGGTTCCGGGGGTCCAGCTGGCATCAAGGCCACCACAGCCGTTGGTGAGCACCATTGTCTGGCAACCGGCCATCGCCGAGGTGCGAACCGCGTGGGTAACAGCGTCGACTCCAAGTTCTTCATAAAGGTGGGTGCGGCCCAGGAAGACAAGCACCGCGGTGCCGTCAGCGTCAATGCTTCGGACCATTCCGGCATGGCCCGCAACCGCTGGTGGTGCGAAATAGGGGAGCTCGGTTACCGCGAATTCTGCCACCGTCCGGCCGAGTAAATCCGCGGCCGGCACCCAGCCCGAGCCAAGTACCACCGCGATCTGGTGGCTTGCTACCCCACTGAGGGTTGCGAGGGCGGCTGCGGCCTCGGTGGCACGGTAATTGGCGAGTTGAGTGGCCTCATTGGTAGTCACTGGATCAACTTACCGCGTGCCACCGCCTTAACTGGCCGTAATTCGCAGCCGCCGGGCAGCTTTGGTCACGGATCCGGAAAGGCTCGGGTAGACCGTGAAGGTGGCGGCGATTTGAGCGACGACTACCGCCCCGGCGATAATTTGGTGGGCAAACATCTGCCGGCACCCGGTTTGCGCCTGGTCGAGCGATTACCGGGACGCGGTAACGCGCGTGACATAACCATTCGACTCACGCGTATTGCTAGCTACGTAGTAGACGGCGTTCGTACCTATAAAGATCTGGCCCATGGAGGGCTTGTCGCCTTTAACGGCCGTACGAGCGATTTCAACGCCTGTCTTAAGGTCAAGCACGACAAGAAACAGGTGACAGGTCTTGCCCGTGCACTGTCGATCGTCGGTATAAAGGTGTCCCGCCTTGTAGTTGATGGCAACTCCGGATGAGGCTTTGATGGAATCGTTTTCCCAAAGTTTTTGGGTCGATTGACCGCCGCCGCACGTGAGGTAGCCAGCGACGTGCCCGCTATTCTGGTCGACCATCACTGCTACGCCAGACTTGTATGGATCGGCTGCCATCATGAAGAAGCTCCAGGCTGCCCCATTGCTGCTAAATGCTTGGATGCTCTGCAACTGTGATGTCGTAGCGGCGCCTTGAGAAAATATGCTCATGGGGGTGGTTGCCGTCAACTCGGTGTTGTTGGCGAACACCACGCCACTACCAAGATAAACATCAGAACTAGCGGTTGTAACTCCGGAGTCCACTGCTAGGTAGGTTTTGCTCCAAGAGTCATCGAGGGTAAATGAGTTAGCACCAACAATGAATCGCACGGACTCCGTGGTATTGGGAAAGTAGAGGTATTCCTGACCGTTCTCCTCGACGATGGCCATGCGCGGGGAAGACACTGCCGTGGTGACTACCTCGGTTTTGGTAGACAAGTCGGTTGGATCAATCCGCAGGAGAATTCCCGGTGGCAAGTCACCACCGCCGGTAGATGCCCAACCCTTCATTATCAAATCACCGCTCTTAGTCGCTACCATGCCGTTATAGGCGGTCTGTTCATTGGGTTGGCCCGAGGAGTCAGGTGCCAGGGGTAATAACTTTGAAGCGACAATCTGAAATGTCACAGTGTCGATTTTGTACAGAACGCTACGAGCAACCGTATAAAGGAATCCATTTGCGTGGACGAGGGCGCCACCGGTGTAGTTCGCGGAGGTGCCCAGCGGCAGGCTAAGAATTGTGGTTTTCATCGTCTTCGTATTGATGCGAGCGATATAAGGAGTCATCGACGTGGCGTACTTCTTACTCAGCGCCCCAAGAAGGTTAATTTTGGAGGCGGGGGCGCCCTGAATGAGCTCCGTGTACATGTCTAGCAGGTATGGAGCTCCACCAACGACGTAGACATTGCTCCCCTTACCTACGTACCCCCATACGGGTACCGGTGGCAATTTAGCGACGGAGGTTTGGAGTTTAAGGGGGGTGCCGTGTTGCGTGGTTCGGCTTAGATTTCTGGGCAGCCCCGTGGGCGCTGCATGTGTGCGCCACGCGTCAGCGTGCTCAGACGGCCAACTCGTGTCGGCGTAGGCCAGGCTGCTGGGCGGCTGGAACAACGAAGGCTTGCAGTCAGCACTCGCCGCAGCGTTCGAGTTTCCCAATTTATCGCCCGCGGTCCCCACGGTGGGCGACCCGAATGCAACTGTCCCTCCCAGAACTAGGACCCCCGACAACGTTGCGGTTAACAAAACTCGCGAGCCTCGGAGTCGACGTTGCATATTCACGTTGTGATCCTTCTATAGTTGTGATGCTTCTATAGCGGTGGAGAATTAGGCAATGTAACAGGTTGAGGTGGTGCCGGTGGTCCACTTGGTCAAGTTGGTGGGCACGCGATAAAGATAAATCTCCGGGGCAATTAAGGTTTGATTCGCAAAAGGGCCCTGCGCCTGGGTAGCTCCCTAATTCTTGAACCACCACATTCTTTTCACTGCTTTTATCCCTGGGCCGTGTTCTCATAGTTACGGAACCATTATCCGCGAAACTGATTAGCGGATAGTTAGAGCGACAAGCCTTCGGTAAGTTGTTTGATTAGTGCGGACTCAACACCGATTTTTGAGTTGTAAAAAGACAACTTGTAGTCGAGGCTAAAATCACCTTCATCACTGGCGACGCTCACCTGACGCATGATGTTATCCCCGGAGATCTCGCAGGGCCCAAAACTGTAACCCTTGTTCTCGATCAGCATGCCATAATCCTCTTGGATGATTTCGGTGAACTGCGCAAGTGGGATCACTAGTCGGAAATTCGCCGAGGCGTACGAGTAAGCCAGTTCCCAATTGCGTGCGGCAAGTGAATCTATCTGCGCTGACAGATGTTTAGTTATCGCTGCTTCCTGGTTAACGGTGCATGGGCCATCAGCAAGGGGCTCGAAAGCCGAAGATTGGGTGCAGGCGGTAAGTAACGCCAGGGCAAGAACCGGGGCGATGAGTAATTTCAGCGGTCGGGCCAAGTTATTCACCGTTCCAAAGTCACGATTAGGCACGAATTTAGTGTCATATCGCTAACATACTTTTGGTCAGGTTATTCGGCAATTCGAAGTCGCGAAATTACGACCTCAGCCGTTTAGCGAGTAGCCGACGGTTAGTCCGCGATCTCGCAAAGGACGGTGCCGGACGGCACCGTCGTGCCCGCCACGGCGGTGAGCCCGGTTACGGTGCCGGATTTATGTGCGGTGAGCGGTTGCTCCATCTTCATGGCTTCAAGTACAACGATGAGATCACCGGCTGCAACCTGCTGGCCTTCTATGACCTCAACTTTGACGATGGTGCCCTGCATGGGTGCGGTAACTGAATCACCCGAGGCGGCGGCAGCTGATTTCTTGGCGGTGCGCTTCTTGGGGCCGGACGCGCTTTTGGTGCCTTGGAAATCTGCGGGCAGGCTCACTTCGACCCGCTTGCCGTTGACCTCGACTACCACGGTTTCGCGGGCCCCGGCTTCGTCATCATTACTAGCACCGCCCGTATAAGCCGGGATTTTGTTGTCGAATTCGGATTCGATCCAGCGGGTGTGAACCGAGAAGGTTTCATTTGGATCGGCGGGCGCGAATGCTTCATCGCGCACTACCTCTCGATGGAAAGTTAGTGCGGTAGCGATACCGTCGATCTGGAATTCGTCCAGGGCTCGGCGGGCGCGTTGCAAAGCTTCGGCGCGATCGGCACCGGTAATGATTAGTTTGCCGAGCAGTGAATCGAAGTTGCCACCGATTACATCACCGGCCTGGAAACCAGAATCCATGCGAACCCCGGGGCCGCTGGGAGGGTTCCAGACATCGAGTACTCCGGGAGCGGGCAAGAAGCCGCGGCCTGGATCCTCGCCATTGATGCGAAACTCGATTGAGTGGCCCGTGATGATCGGATCAACTTCCTCAAGGACGCCGCCTTCGGCGATGCGGAATTGCTCACGCACGAGGTCGATGCCCGTGACCTGCTCGGAGACCGGATGTTCAACCTGCAGGCGGGTGTTGACTTCGAGGAATGAAATCGTGCCATCAGTGCCAATGAGGAACTCACAGGTGCCGGCATTGGTATAGCCGGCCTCCTTGATGATGGCTTTAGATGATCGGTACAACTCATCATGCTGTGCCTGGGTCAAGAACGGGGCCGGAGCCTCTTCAACTAACTTTTGGTGGCGCCGTTGCAGTGAGCAGTCGCGGGTGGAGACCACAATGACGTGGCCATGTTGGTCGGCGAGGATTTGGGTTTCAACGTGCCGAGGGTTATCGAGGTAGCGTTCAACGAAGCATTCACCCCGGCCAAATGCAGCAATCGCTTCGCGAACTGCGGAGTCAAAAAGCTCTGGTATCTCTTCGATATTGCGGGCGACTTTCATGCCCCGGCCGCCGCCGCCAAAAGCCGCCTTAATCGCGATCGGTAGACCGTGCTCCTTCGCAAAGGCCACGATCTCGCCGGCATCTTTGACCGGATCGGCGGTGCCCGGTACCTGCGGGGCACCGGCTCGCTGGGCGATGTGCCGGGCACTTACTTTGTCGCCGAGGGAGCGGATCGCCGCAGGGGGTGGGCCGATCCAGGTCAGGCCGGCGTCAACTACCGCCTGGGCGAAATCGGCATTCTCCGAAAGAAAACCATAACCGGGGTGGATAGCGTCAGCACCGGATTGCTTGGCGGCAGCAAGGATCTTGTCGATCACCAAGTAGCTCTCAGCGGCGGTACAGCCGCCGAGGGCAAATGCCTTGTCGGCTAGGCGCACATGCAGGGCGTCGCGGTCAGGATCGGCGTACACCGCGACCGACTCCAGCCCGGCGTCGCGGCAGGCGCGAATAACTCGGATGGCAATTTCGCCGCGGTTAGCGATCAATACGGTGCGCACGTGTTACTACCTTTCATGTGGTGATCGAAGAATAACTACTGGCCTTATTTGCTGGTCCACAGGTCGGTCCAGGTGATGCCCAATTTGTGCAGGAGCAGGCGCATGGTGGGCAGTGAGATGCCCAGGACATTGCTCGGATCACCTTGTATTTCGATGATAAACGGGGCACTTCGGCCATCGAGGGTAAATGCGCCCGCCACCTGCAAGGGCTCACCGGTGGCGACGTAGTCGGAGATTTCGGCCGAACTCAGTTGGGCGAAAGTTATCTTGGTGGTGGTGGTGGCACCGGCGGATCGATCTCCATAACTGACCCAATGCCCGGTGTGTAGCAAGCCGGTTTGCCCAGACATGGCGGTTATCCGCTCAGTGGCGACTGCCGGGGTGAGTGGTTTTCCGTACCCGGTTCCGGCCAATTCAAAAATCGAGTCACAACCAATGACCACGGTGTCCTCGTCAATGTCTAATCGAGAGACAACCTCGTCGGCCTTGGCCTTGGCTAAGGCGAGGGCCAAATCAGTCGGGGGGATGGCCCCTAGCTCGCGGGTCATGGCTTCCTCGTCGACGTTGCTGACCTCAATGATCGGATCGATGCCGGCGGCTAGGAGAACGTTCTTACGAGCCGGAGAAGCAGATGCGAGAAGCAGGCGCATGGGTGTCACCTTGGCATCGCGGATGCGCGCCAAGCACCTGGTCCGGCACTTATTGGCGGCCTGGTTAGTCGCGCCTTGCTCGCCCACAGACTCGCGGGTTGGCTATTGCGTGGCCTCGCCGCACAACGCGCTGCTAACACGGCAACGATCACACCAATTTCCTCGTCATTGGGCAAGCCAGCGACGATGCGAATATCTGAAGCCAAGGATGGGTTCACAGCGGGATATTGCCATGCTTCTTGGGCGGGCGCGTGGCGCGCTTATTGCGTAAGGCCCGTAGCCCGCGCGTAATAACCAGGCGAGTCTCACTCGGCAAGATGACGCGATCAACATAGCCGCGCTCTGCGGCGATATATGGATTCGCCAAAGTGTCTTGGTACTCGGCCAACAGGCGGGCGCGTTCGGCCTCAGGTTCGGTTGATTCCGCGAGCTCTTTGCGGTACAAAATATTGACCGCACCTTGCCCGCCCATAACCGCGATCTCGGCGGTGGGCCAGGCCAAATTCAGATCGGCACCCAGGTGCTTGGACCCCATGACGTCGTAGGCGCCGCCATAAGCTTTGCGGGTGATGACGGTGACAAGGGGCACGGTGGCCTCGGCGTAGGCGTAAATCAATTTCGCGCCGCGTCGGATGATGCCGTTCCATTCTTGATCGGTGCCGGGTAGAAATCCTGGTACATCGACGAAAGTCAGCACCGGGATGTTGAAGGCATCGCAGGTGCGCACAAAGCGTGCGGCCTTCTCCGAGGCGTCAATATCTAAAGTGCCCGCGTACTGCATGGGTTGATTTGCCACGACTCCGACAGAGTGACCCTCAACGCGTCCGAACCCGCACAAAATATTTGGCGCGAAGAGGGCTTGGGTTTCCAGGAAGTCACCATCGTCAAGGACATGCTCGATAACCCGATGCATGTCATATGGCTGATTAGGGGAGTCAGGAATGATCGTGTCGAGCTCGCGGTCTTCATTGGTTATTTCGAGCACCACTTCTGCGTCGTAGACCGGCGCATTCTCAAGGTTGTTGCTGGGCAGGAAGGAAAGTAAGGCTTTCAGATAATCAAAGGCATCATTTTCATCACTTCCCATGTAATGCGCCGCACCGCTCTTAGAGTTGTGTGTTAGCGCGCCACCGAGATCCTCAAACTCAACATCTTCACCGGTGACGGTCTTGATGACGTCGGGGCCGGTGATGAACATATGCGAGGTTTTGTCGACCATGATGGTGAAATCAGTGATAGCGGGCGAGTAAACCGCGCCACCGGCACACGGCCCCATAATCATGGAGATCTGCGGGATAACGCCCGAAGACTGAACATTGCGGTAAAAAATCTCACCGTACAAACCAAGTGATACGACACCTTCTTGGATACGGGCACCACCTGAATCGTTGAGGCCGATAACAGGGCAACCGGTCTTCATGGCGAGATCCATGACTTTGACGATTTTTTCGCCGAAAACTTCGCCGAGGGAGCCACCGAACACGGTGAAATCTTGAGCAAATACGCAGACCGGGCGGCCATCAACGGTGCCGTAACCGGTGATAACACCGTCACCATATGGGCGATTATTCTCCAGCCCAAAGCTCACCGAACGGTGCTTGGCCAGCCCATCAAGTTGCTGGAAGGAGCCCTCATCCAAAAGCGCCTCGATGCGCTCCATCGCGGTCAACTTGCCCCGGGCGTGCTGCTTTTCAACTGCTGAACCGCGCCGATCTATGGCTTCAGCTCGGCGGTCAAGCAAGATCTTGGCTTTGCCCGCGGTGGTGTGCGGGTCGGGTGCTGCGGTCATGGGCTTCCTCCTCGTCGTACCTTAGCCATTGTGAATATGGGTCGGTCGGAGGCAAGGTGGTCGCGCGAGCCGCTAGAGGCCGTATCGGTCAGGCGGTGGCTCGCTCACTATTCGCCCGCACCCGGGGCGCAGCCATGGCCGGAGCCACGACTATTGGCAACCACCGGCTCAACTAACACCGAGTTAGCGGCGGTGTTGGCCGGGGGGCCGGTACCAGAGGGCACCTGTGTGGTGTCCGAGCATCAGTCCGCGGGCAAGGGCCGCCAAGGACGGGTGTGGGAGAGCCCAGCCGGTGCCGGGTTGTGGTTATCGGTCGTGATCGACATTACCGCGGTGGCTCCGGTGCACCGTGGCCTTTTGCCGCTGGCCGCCGGTCTGGCGGTAGCCGACGCGCTGAGCGAGGTCACCGGGCTCGAAGTGATGCTGAAGTGGCCTAATGACATCGTTATTGACGGGCCGGCACGCGATGGTTTAGTCGGGCCACGCAAACTCGGTGGCCTACTTGTCGAAGCCGCTGAGCGGGCGGTTGTTGGCTGTGGCATCAATGTCAGCGGTGCGGTGAATGAACTACCAACCCCCCAAGCTACCTCGTTGTTCCTCGAAGGCGCCCCGCCGGTAGACCGGGCCCAGTTACTAGCCGCCGAACTGAGCCACTTGCGCCACCGGGTCACCCAATGGCGCGCTGGGGTAGGTCTTATCGGTGACTTGGGCCTTATCGGTGATTATCGGGAGCGGTGCTTGAGCCTAGGCCGCTCGGTTCAGGTCCTGCTTCCAGGCGGTGAGGTATTGGTCGGCGTGGCTACCGCAATTAGCCCTGACGGCCAATTAGTGGTCACCGACTCGCAGGGGAATACCCGGTCTGTTGCCGCCGGCGATGTAATCCATGCAACGATCTAGCCATGGCCTACCCAGCAAAGCTGCTCTCTCCCGGTGAATCAATCAAGTTTGAAATGCGTCCCCATTGGCGGGCACTGATCTTGCCGATGATCGTGCTGATCGCCTTGGTGTTTTTTGGCACCTGGCTTTTCTTCCTAACCGATAACTCCATCCTGCGGTGGATCATTGGGCTAGGCGGCATCGTTATCTTGCTGTTCGGGGTGCTGATCCCATTTTTGCGCTGGATAACAACTCAGTATGTTTTCACCGACCGCCGCATCATCGTGCGCCATGGCCTGTTGACTAAAGAAGGGCGCGATGTGCCGCTCGCCAAAGTTAATAGTGTCTCCTTTGAGCAAAGTGTCCTCGGGAGGATATTTAACTTCGGGGTCCTGCAGATTGAGTCCGCAAATGTTGACGGCACTTTGCGGATCGATGACGTGCCAGATGTTGAGGAAATTCAGCGCGATGTCTACCGGTTACAAGAAGAAGATGATGTGCGTCGCAGAGGTGGCTCCCACGAAAATGGCACCAGCCCGGTGCTGCCAACCGATGGCACCTGAGGGCGACGGATTCGCGCGCTTGTAGCCTGAGCCAGTGAGCGCACCCGTTGTCGGAATGATCGGCGGAGGCCAACTTGCTCGAATGAGCGCCGAGGCTGCAACCGCACTAGGTATTGGCTTTCGGGTTTTAGCCCAATTGCCCTCCGACCCAGCGGCGCAAGTGGTTCGCGATGTTCATTTCGGTTCACATGACGATATCGACTCTTTACGCGCATTTGCTGAGGGCTGCGAGGTCGTCACTTTTGATCATGAACATGTTCCACCTGAGCATCTAGAACAGCTCGAGGCTCTGGGCGTTGCGGTACGTCCGGGACCATCAGCCTTATTTCACGCCCAAGACAAAGTTCATATGCGCCAGTCACTAACCGACATCGGGGTGCTGTGCCCGCGCTGGCGGGTAGTTTCAACTCTAGATCAAGTAACCGAATTCGCGGCCCAGGTTAGTTGGCCGGTGGTGCTAAAGACTTCACGTGGTGGCTATGACGGCCGCGGGGTCTGGGTCATCAAGTCGTCCGCGCAGGCCGCAGAGGTATTGGCGATCCCGCTAGCGGCCGGCGCGCAATGGTTGTCCGAGGAACACATTGATTTCACCCAGGAGCTTGCTGCGCAAGTTGCTAGGTCTCCACATGGGCAGGCGGTCGCATATCCGGTAGCACGTACAACGCAGATAAATGGAATCTGTGCTGAAGTGGTGGTGCCGTGCCCGGGTTTGTCAGCCGAGCGCGCCGTGCAAGCCCAAGAGATTGCGCTGCGAATTGCCCGCGACCTAAATGTCACCGGAATGTTGACCGTAGAGTTGTTCGACACGGGCGAAGAAATTTATGTAAATGAACTCGCAATGCGCCCACATAATTCTGGGCACTGGTCAATTGATGGCGCGGTCACCAGCCAGTTTGAGAATCACCTACGCGCGGTGCTTGATCTACCGCTTGGCGATCCGCGGGCGGTAGCGCCATATGCGGTTATGGTAAACATTCTTGGCGGTGATGTTGATGACCTCTATTCGGCCTATCGCCATGTGCTAGCGCGCGACCCAGGTATCAAAGTGCATCTTTATGGAAAGGATGTTCGACCGGGCCGCAAGTTGGGGCATGTCACGGTAATTGGCGATAATTACGATCAGCTCTTAGCTCGGGGCCGACACGCGGCTGACTATTTCGCGGGAGTAATTGATGAGTGAACAAAAGCCGAACTCAGACTGCGTTGTTGGTATCTGCATGGGAAGTGACTCCGACTGGCCAACAATGCAGGCGGCTACTGCCGCACTTGATGAATTCGGTATCGGCCACGAGGTGCGCGTAGTTTCGGCGCATCGCATGCCCGTTGAGATGTTTGACTACGGTACGACCGCTGTTGACCGTGGCCTAAAAATCATCATTGCTGGTGCCGGCGGTGCAGCGCACCTGCCAGGGATGCTCGCCGCACTGACACCGCTGCCGGTGATAGGTGTCCCTATCTCGACAGCGGCACTCGAGGGCATGGATTCACTCCTGTCGATTGTGCAGATGCCTGCCGGAGTGCCTGTTGCCACAGTTGCCATCGGAAATGCCCGAAATGCCGGTCTCCTAGCGGTGCGCATACTTGCGATAGAAAACCTAGATTTAAGAAATGCAATGGTGAGATTCCAGGCTGACTTAAATGCTCAGGCCAAAGCTAAAGGTGAAAGCCTGCTGCCCCCGGCTACTTAGTCAATCTGCGCCATTCAATTGCGGGGCACTTATTCATGACCATTGTCATGCCCGCATCGATAACTCGCTGGGCGGCGGCTTTGTCAATGACATCAAGTTGAAACCAAACCGCCCCTGCATCAGCAGCGATCGCCTCGTCAGCAAATTTACCGGCTCGATCAGAGCGTACAAAAACATGAACGACATCTGGGATGCCAACTGCGGCTACAGCGTCGGCGATGGTCGCATAACCCTGCTCACCGTGCACGACTTCGGCCCGTGGGTAGATCGGAATGATTCTTTTACCGTGTTCCTGAAGTACCGATGCCACCCCGTAGGCGGCGCGGTCAGGGTTATTGCCAAGGCCCACGACAAACCAGAGCCGGCTTTCAAACAGCAATCGGTCAACGTCCGCCTGGTTCCCGTAAAGGCCCGCCATCACTAGGCCGTCGGGCGCCCAAGGGCGCGGTAGGTCCAGCCAGCGGCGCGCCAAACTACTGGATCAAGGCGATTACGAGCATCAATTAGGTGGCGCTGCCGCGGTGGAGATCCAAGGGTGGTGGGATCAAATTCGCGGTACTCCGGCCATTCGGTCAGGTGCAGCACGAGTTCGGCATCGGCCAGTGCTTCGGCTAAATCCTCAACATAAGTCAGAGTTGGATAAACCCGGGCGGCATTTGCGAGCGCCTTCGGGTCATGCACCACCACCTTGCCACCGGCGTTATGGATTGCCGCGGCAACGGCAAGGGCTGGTGAATCTCGAACGTCATCGCTGTCGGGTTTAAAAGCGGCGCCAAGTACCGTGACGTTTTTACCGGCGAAGGAGCCATCAAGGGCAGCAAGGGCGAGGTTCACCGTGTGGGTGCGCTGCCTTAAGTTGATCTGATCGACTTCGCGCAGGAAGGCTAGGGCTTCTTCGGCACCGAGTTCACCGGCCCGGGCCATGAAGGCGCGAATATCTTTGGGCAGGCAACCACCGCCAAAACCCAAGCCAGCTGCAAGGAAGCGGTTACCGATACGTGGGTCGTAACCAATTGCTTCGGCGAGTTGGGTGATGTCGGCACCTGCGGCCTCACAAACCTCGGCCATCGCATTAATGAATGAGATCTTCGTGGCGAGAAATGAATTTGCGGCAACTTTAACAAGCTCGGCGGTGGGAAAGTCGGTAACAAGGAACGGCACATCCTGCGCGATAAGTGGTGCATAAACCTCGCGAAGTAGATCTTCGGCGCGCTGGCTGCGCACACCCACGACCAGCCGATCAGGGTTCAAGGTGTCGGCGACGGCAAAACCCTCGCGGAGAAATTCAGGGTTCCACGCGACTTCAGCAGTTGGTGCGGTCAGTGCCAATTGCTCGGCGAGCACCGCTGCTGTACCAACCGGCACCGTGGACTTACCGACAACCAGTGCGCCGGCGCGCAGGTGCGGTGTCAGGGCTTGGATGGATCCGAAAACTTGGGATAGGTCGGCGGCATTAGCCCCGGCCTGTTGCGGGGTGCCGACACAGATGAAGTGGATATCAGCGGCGGCAGCGGCCTCGGCCATAGAGGTGGTGAAACGTAGGCGCCCGGCAGCAATATTGCGGGCCAGGACCTCGGGGAGGCCGGGCTCGTAGAACGGCACCCGTCCACTCTGCAAAATCTCGACCTTGGCTGGGTCAATATCTACCCCAATGACCTCGTATCCCAGCTCGGCCATGCAGGCGGCGTGGGTGGCACCTAAATAGCCGGTTCCGATGACAGAGAGTCGCAGGGTCACACGTTTAGACTATCGGCCCTCTAAGGTGCTGTTCGTGGGCATTCCCGGGGTCCGGATCCGCGCTCGTGCCAACCAGTGGCGAGTCGAGGCGGCGTCGATTGAGCAACTCCAGCAATTGTGCGTTACAAGTGTCGGTGCGGCGGAGGTCACGAACCTTGAAATCCGGGTCGCAAAATGGGCGCCGCCTAAGGGTTGGATCGGGGCGCCCACGTCGCCGGGCCTGGCCACTTACCTAGTCGAGCCGCGCGGGGCTGGTGCGCAGGTGATTTTGACCTGGCGCTTGCCAATTGATGTCGCGCTGGCACTGGCCGCTGCGTTGCGCGCTCTGCGCCCAACCCATGAACTTGGCGTCGGGTCGATGTTGACACTGGCACCGGGGTTGCCGGCCGCGGCAGCTGCGCTGGCGGCTGGTACTCGTGATGTGCTATTACCAAATTCGCCAGTCCATGGACACTTGCGAAGGTGCGACACCTTGGTGGTGCCTACTCCGGATTCATTGAGGGAAGTCGAGCGGGCGGTAACCGTTGTGGCATCGGGTGAAACTTGGATCGTCGATGGCGCGGCGCATTTGGTAGTTGTTGACCCGAGCGTGCATAACCCAATTGGTAGGCGGTCGTTGGGCGCAACCGAGGTCGTTGCGGCTAGCGTCGCCGGTGGAGTTCTTGAGTTGCGGGGCTCAACACTTAAACTCGAAGTCGCGGGGGATCTTAGATCCAGTGATGTTGAAGCCCTGCGGTCAGTCGGTGTGGTTAGTGCGGAGGCTGACCTCGGCCCGAGGTGGACCAATCAATTGCGCGCTTGCGGCCTAGTCATCAACTCTGACTCGGCCAATGCTGACTTGACCACCGCTCAGTTGGCCGACCCGCTAGAGGCGCAGGTGTTATCTGTAAAGGCCCGGCACGATGCGCTGCGTAGTTCAACCCCGGCCGCGGCATTGGGGCGTTGGCCCTCGGTAAGTGCGGTGCTGCTAACTAATCGTGAAACTTACTTGACTCATGCGATGCAGCAAATCGCCAAATGGGATTACCTAAACTTGCAGGTGTTGGTCGGGCTACACGGCCTCGAATTGACTTCGGCACGGATTGCTGAACTGATGGATTTGGCCGGCCGTGAATTAGAATTCATCTCGATTGCGGGCAACCTGTCATTCGGCACCGCGATGCAGGTGGCAAGTCAGCGTGCCGATGGTGAACTGATTACGAAAATGGATGATGACGACTACTACGGGGCGAATCACATTTGGGATTTAGTGCTCGCTCGCATGTACTCAGGTGCACAGGTTGTAGGTAAGGCCCTTGATTGGATTTATCTTGAGGGTGAAGACACCACGGTATTTCGTCCGACTTATGCCGCAGAGAAGTATTCGTTCTTTGTGGCCGGCGGCACTATTTTGATTTCGCGAGCTGATCTTGACACAGTTGGCGGCTGGCGCCCGGTTTCTAAATCAATTGATCGG
>FLOH01001481.1_pt1 | contig 36635 bp, 31 predicted proteins | sample 756751 | NCBI WGS metagenome assembly FLOH01 (sample SAMEA4026879, study PRJEB14308) | marine metagenome | biome: coastal water; material: water | depth 74 m
TCACCACACCAAAATCCATCACGACAGTTGGGTGATCACACTCGGCGCCAACCGCGAACTCAACATCCGGTTCCCCGACGGCACCATCCACACCACCGGCCCACCCAACCGCCAAGCCGCATGAGACAGCCAAACTGCCCAGACATATTCAATCCACGGCCGCACCGCCGGACAGCTCCACGGACCTGGCGCGTGCACTCGAGCTTGAACAAGACGACAGACGAACACGGCGGACCAACACGACCTACGAACACGACCTACGAACACGGCGGATGAACACGGCGGATGAACACAGCGAGGAGGCTGCGTCCTACAACAGGTCTTCGCTGGAACCACCCTCATCTGGCGCAACGAAACCAACCCACCAACCCGGCCGCGCCAGATCCTCAATCGCTTACAGCTACCGACCCTTGGAACTACCCGTCTAACCCTGAACCAGACCGGCGAAGTGGCCATCGGCGGCGAGTTCGGCCATGAATTCCTCGGTGTAGGCGTCGTGGGGACGGTGGCGGAGCATGACGTCGAGGATGTGGGCGTCGGGGCCGACCAAAATTCGCCACTCGCCGGCGCGCACACCATCGAGGATGATCAGCGCTGCGCCTTCGGCAGTGGTTGGGGCGTTGTTCTCGAACATGTCGACGCGCAGCGCTACCAGGTTGCGGACATCTTCATCGGAAGCGCCAGATACATCGATCCCGCGCTGTTGGATCGCCCCGCGAATCTCGAGCACCTGTTCGTCGCTGAGGTCTTTCGGGTCAAGCCCGAACTCCATCATCGAGTTGCGGGCGATCAGGGTGCCGATGTGGCCCGGCATCACCACCGAAGCCGACAGGTGCGGGGCGTTGACACGAAAGTCGATCATCAGCGCCTCGGTGAACCCGCGCACTGCGAACTTGGCGGCGCTGTACGCCGTATGGGGGCCGGTTGGGCCGAGACACGCCCACAGTCCGTTGACGCTGCTGGTGTTGACCACGTGGCCGCGCTCGCTGGCCTGCAGCATCTGAAGGAACGATCGAGTGCCGTTGTACACGCCGCCCCAACACACGCCGAAAACTCGATCCCACTCGGTCTGGTCGGCGGTGACAAAGCTGCCGCCACCAGCGATGCCGGCGTTGTTGAACAACAGGTTGATCGAGTCGGTGTCGAACTCTGCGGCAACGTGCGAGGCGAAGGCGTCCATTGCGGCCTGGTCGGCGACGTCGGCGACGAAGGTCGTGAGACGAGTGCCAACCGGCGCGCCGACTTAGGCGATCTGCACGGTCTCGTCCATCGCCTCCTGCGACATGTCGCAGATCGCAACGTGACAGCCCTCGACGGCGAGGTGGCGTGTGAGTTCGCGGCCTATCCCCGTGCCGCCACCGGTAATCACCGCGGTGAAACCGCTGAAGCTCGGAATCGGTTCGTTCATTTCACGCCTCTACGGATTGCTCGGGTACGGATTGCTCGGGTACGGATTGCTCGGGTACGGATTGCTCGGGTACGGATTGCTCGGGTACGGATTGCTCGGGTACGGATTGCTCGGGTACGGATTGCTCGGGTACGGGTTGCTCGGGTACGGATTGCTCGGGTACGGGTTGCTCGGGTACGGGTTGCTCAGGTTCGGGTTGCTCGGGTACGGATTGCTCGGGTACGGGTTGCTCAGGTTCGGGTTGCTCGGGTACGGATTGCTCGGGTACGGATTGCTCGGGTACGGATTGCTCGGGTACGGATTGCCCAGGTACGGATTGCCCAGGTACGGATTGCTCGGGTACGGATTGCTCAGGTTCGGGTTACTCGTGCTTGAAGTACTTGGCGTCGGGGTAGACGTCCTCGGTGGCTGCTCCTGCTGCCTTCCAGCCGTTGTAGCCGACTGTGAGGTGGGCGACGTTGGTGTATCCGAGCTGTTGCAGCACGTCGGCCGCCAACGCCGAGCGATGCCCGCCGGCGCAGTGCAATACGTACCGGTCGCCGAACTCGAGCCCCTTACGGAAGTACGGCGACTCGGGGTCGAACCAGAACTCGAGCATGCCGCGCGGCATCGACTTGGCCTTCGGAATCGTGCCGAGTGCCCACCGCTCGCGGACGTCGCGGATGTCGACCACCGTCACCCCGCCAGCTTCGATCTCGGCCTGCAACTGCTCGACCGACAGCTCCTCGATTCGAGACTTTGCTTCGGTGACGAGATCGTTGATGTTCTTACGGTTGCCCATCAGGCGGCGGACCTTTCGAAGATGTGGAGACAGTGCACTGAGCCGAGCCCAATCGCACGGCCTGATTGGTGTGGATCCCCGTCGTCGCCCACGAGAAATTTGACGAGCGGGATCTGGGTGTTGCGAGCGGGATCTGGGTGTTGGTGGTGTCGTTCAAGCGGCCCTCCGGTCGGCCTGGCGAAGTGTCATCAGGTGCGTCGGTCGATGGAACAACGCTAGTTGCGCCGCCGTGGCAGGTCAGAGGCGGAGCGACGGGGGTCAACAGTCGAGTGATCGCGCCACAGACGGATCAGCGGCGGAACGGTGTGGTGCCCCCGGCAGGATTCGAACCTGCGCTTATGGCTTCGGAGGCCAATGACCCAGCGAAGACCTATGTTCAGGAGGAGACCACTGTGACCGAGCAAAGCTGACCGCAGCGACTGCGAATATCAGCACTCGGCTCGTCAGCTTGCGCATATGTTGCTTCCCTCACCTGAGCCAATCTCTTGGTCCTCGGAGCCGACGATCTTCCACTGGCCGTTGGCGAGTTCGAGGAAGCGGGCAATCCGCGCGCTTTGAAACTCGTCATCGACGACAGCTCCGCCAAGGTCGCGGTGAACACTGGCGTCGACCTCGCGCGCCACCACGTCGCGGTGCCGTTGCCGGTGATTTGAACTGTCTCGATCGTGGTCACACGAGAATCGAGGTTCTCGGCGGTCTGACCCACCTCGTTCCAGCGGCCGGCCTGTGCCACGGTGTTCAGGTCGCACCCGGGTAGTGCGCGGAGACATTCTGTCGACGAATCGAAGGTCGATCGGTGGACATCATCCACTGCGGTCGGGTCCGTCGACGCGGTGGTGGGCGGCGGCGTGGTTTCGATGTGTCCTGAGATCTGACAGCCCCCGGCGAGGGTGTTGTGCACCGTGCCGTACTTGGCGAGGTTCCGGGCGAGTAGGTCGACGCGTGCGGCTGGTTCGTCGGTGGCGAGGCGCAACACGTAGTCGACCCGATCGAAACGGGGAGGATGGTCGTGGCGGTGGAGTTCGACGTCGATCACGGCTGAGTCGTAGGTGAAGGGCAGGATCTGGGAGAACCGCTGGACGTTCTTGATGAAACACGCCGCGAAGGCAGCCGCCAGAAGTTCCCCCGGACCCGGCAACGTCAGACGGTCTGGGTTGGGCCATGATCGATCGAAGGAGATCGACGCATCGATGACTGCGACGTCACCGATCCCGTCACCAACGGTGCGGGCCTGGGCCCGGTACCGGTGAGCTTCGACGTTGGGGGTCATCGATCGGCTCGCTGTTGGTGTTGGTCGATCATTTACCGGCCAGGATTGCCGTGAGGTCGTGTTCGCTGGGGACACGCCCGGCGAACACGACTTTGTCGTCGATCACGAGTGCGGGGGTGGCCATCACTCCCCACGACGCGATCTCGCCGGGGTCGGTCACCTTTTCGATGTCGGCATCCAGTTCGAGTGAGGCGACCGCGTTGCGGGTGAGGGTCTCGAGTGTCTGGCACTTCTTGCATCCGGTGCCGAGAATCTTGATGTCCATGCGTTGTCCTTTGTTGGTTGCAGATGTTGGCTGTGGTTCAGATGACGAGGTTGAAGAGGTATCCGGTGGCGAGGATGCCGGTGCCGACGACGGCGACGTAGGCGGCGATCAGCTGCTTCTTGAGGACTCGGCGCAGCAGGATCATCTCGGGCATCGACAAGGCGACGACGCTCATCATGAACGCCAGCACGGTCCCCATCGGCAGCCCTTTGTCGTGCAGGGTTTCAACGAGTGGCAGCACCCCAGCGGCGTTGGAATACAGCGGGATGCCGAGCCCAACCGCGACCACGACACCCCACAAGCCCGACGACGCATGGTCGGTGATCCACTGCTCGGGGACCCAACCGTGGATCGCAGCGCCGAGGGCGATGCCTACCAGCAGGTAGGGCCAGATCTTGCGGAGGATAGAGCCGACTTCTTCTCGGCCCATGGCGATTCGGTCGTCCCAGGTGAGACCGACCGAGGAGTCGACCACGTTGCCGTGGAGGCGGGTCTCGAACACGAACGGCTCGACCCACCGCTCGAGTCGGAGCTTGCCGAGCACGTACCCGGCGACGATCGCGATAGTCATCCCGCCGGCGATGTAGAGCAAGGTGATCTTCCAGCCGAACAGTCCAAGCAGCAACACGATGGCGACTTCGTTGACGAGTGGGCTGGCGATCAGGAAACTCAACGTCACACCGAGCGGCACGCCGGCAGCGACGAAGCCGATGAACGCAGGAACGGCCGAGCACGAACAGAACGGGGTGACCACACCCAAACCAGCAGCAGCGACGTTGCCGACTCCTTCGCGACGCCCACCCAACAGGGCCCGGGTGCGTTCGACGGACATGAAGCTGCGCAGCACGGTGACGACGAAGATCACACCGGTGAGCAGCAGGGCGATCTTGGTGGTGTCGTACACGAAGAAATGCACTGCCCCACCGAGTCGGGTCTCGGCGTCGAGTCCGGCCACGTCATAGACGATCCAGTCCCACCACGGCAGGTTCAGCTGATACAACACGAACCACCCGACCGCCGCGGCAGCAAGCGCCAGACGTCGTCGTGGCGCCATACGAACCGAACGATCAGCAAGAACTGGCGTGCTCATGGTCCCACCGCCTCTAGCTCGAACGCCGCGAACAGTTCAGTCAGGGCATCGGCGTCCAGTGTGTAGTCGATCCAACGGCCGCGTTTGGTGCCGCTGATCAGCCCTGCCTCGCGGAGCACTTTGAGATGATGCGACAACAATGGCGGGGACACGCCAGCGATGTCGGCGAGCTCGCATGCACAGCGCAGACCGCCTTGCAGCTCACGCACGATCGTCCACCGCACCGGATCACCCAACGCCTTGAACTGTTCAATAACGATTGAATCGTTCACACCAGTATCGTGACGGCGAAACGCTCGCCGACATAGGGCAAGAAGTCCCGACTTCGCCCGGACGGGACGCATGCGGGATCTGGTCAACCCGAACTGGCTTTGAATGTTCGACCGTCGCTGCGGACGGCTGGTGACCCGCCGCCATCGGCGGGTCATCGCCAGGCGCGCAACAGAACCGGTGACGTGCGTCTTTCTCGCGTATTCTGGTCGTCCGCGCTTCAGGTCCGACGCCCGCCCACCCCGATCAGAACCTCGCAACCGCCCCAGTTTCTACCCGAGCGATATCCGGCAGTAGATGGGTGCTTCTTCAAAGGTCGCCGAGTCGGGTCGCTTGATCGGGTGTGTCCGATATCCGCGGTGTCGGCGAGGACTCAGCTGATCTCGATGGTCAAGCGCTTGGCCAATTCAGACACGAACGTCTCGATCGGTGTGCCCGATCGTTCTGCGCACTCCCGGACGATGGCGACCGCGGCGAACAGCGCGTACTGCCAGCACTGCTCGATCCAGTCGGTCACCTCGTCGAGGACGATCGCTTCGGAGACAGGCGAGATCGGTTTCGTGCCGAAGATCGCCGGGCCTGGCTCGAAGCGATCGCCTCGCGGAATAGCGTCAAGCCTGGCGACGAGGTCGACAAGAGCTTCGGTCATCGTCGATCGTCGAACGACCCGCCCGTATCGACCCCAGTGCAGTAAACGATAATCGCGGCGCCATGACGGTCCAGCTGTCGCTCCGCTATCCGGCAATCGCACGAAGCGAAGCTCCGTGGCGAGCCACACAGAACGCGCGCTCGGTGATCCGACCGCCAGCCGTCACGCCGCGCCGCAACGCCCTTCGATTATCGATCAGGCCCTTATGCCGTGCTCGCGGCACGGCGACGGCCACAGACCGCTCAGGAACCGGCAGCGGAGAGCGCCCATCAACGTGCCGCGGATTCGACCGGCCCGCCGCACGATATGGAGCAGGTGGCCGAGCGCGTAGGTGAGTGCCGATCTCGGACGGCTCGGGAGGGATTGACCGCGTGGCGATATGGGTGCCGTTTCAGGCGGTCATCCTTCGATCAGAGTTCGGTCAGTGCGCTCGTGATCTGCTCGATGTCGTCTTCGTGGTTGTAGAAGTGGATCGCCAGTCGCAGGTTGCCGTCGCGAGCCGAACAGATGATGCCTTCCTGCTTCAGCTTCCCCAAAAGTTCCGCGGGCTCGGCGTCACCGAGGGGCACGGACACGATGGTGCTGCGATTGGCAACAGGAAGGTCGATCGGCTCGCGACCGATCTCGGCCAGCGCGGTCCGGAGCAGGCCGGCCAGTTCGCTGTTTCGCCGAAAGATCGCGTCAGCGCCGAACTCGTCGAAAACCGAGAGTGCGGCTTCGTTGCCGATCGCAGCGAGCCAGCTGATCGAGTTGTCGAAGCGAGACGCAGTCGAGGAGAGATCCATCGTCGGCCCGAAGAAGCTGTCGAACGGCACAGTTCCCGCCTTCCATCCGGCGTTGACCGGCGAGAAGCGATCTTGGGCCCCGGGAGAGAGATAGCAGTACCCGATCCCGCGCCCGGCGTTCATGAGGAACTTGTGATCCGACGTCGCCAGCACATCGATGTATTCGAGGTCAGCAGCAACCGGCAGCGCACCGATCATCTGCGCGCCATCGACGAACACGAGCGCCCCCACCGCACGCGCCAAGTCCCCGATGGCCGCAATGTCAGAGCGATGCCCCGACGCGGTCTGAACCCCGCTGAACGCAACCAACTGCGTGCCACGATCGACGTGACGTGCGATGTCTTCGGGTTCGATGCCACCATTACGGAACGGGACTTGGCGGACCTCGTAGCCCTTGTCGGCGAGCAACCGCCACGGGAAATGGTTCGAGCTGTACTCGCGTTCGCCGATCACCACGTTCTGGCCGCTGCGGGCGGGGCCGAACTGCGCGGCCACAAGCCCCGCCGCAGCAGACACGGACGCAATCAATGCAACGTCGGATCGGTGAGCGCCCATCAGTGCTGCGACCGAGGTCCTCGCAGTTTCAGCAGCTGCTTCTGCGCGGACGTAGTCGAGACCGGACACAGACCATTCGTCGACATAGCGATGGTACGCGGCGGTCAATGTCTGGCTCGCCAACCCGACCGCCGCTGTGTTGAAGTAGGCCGAGGTGTCAGTGGCCGGGAACAACGTTCGGGCATCTCGAATGTTGACGACCGGGCCCGGCTCTGTGGTGCTCACCTTCGAACCGTAGACCTTGCTGGGGATCGGCGAGGACAAAATGGACGCACACGTGGTGGAGGCCGCCCGGGTTCCAGCAGAGAGGAACGCGCTGTCGTCAGCACCAACCGGCTGCGCAATCTCGAGCGGGTGATCGCCCGCCGAAGTGCCGATCTCGCTCGGGGGCGTGGACGACCTGCTGCCGTGGATGTGCGTGGGTTGCGTAAGTCGGTCAGAGAGTGCCCACTCGACCGAGCAGCCGAACAGACAGGGCCGATGTATGGAGAGTCGGCTGCACACAACCTTGGTGCCGGGCTCGTGTGTTCGATTGTTAGCAGTCCGACGTCGCAGTCGGCACGGCGTGCGAGTAGATGGATCGCACCGTTGTCGAGCAAGAGTTCGTGGGCGGCACGCGTTTCGTCGATGGATCGTGTTTGGTCGAGGGCGTACATCGGTGGTGCTGACCGGTACAGGTACTCGACGTGGCTGAGCGCAGCAATCGAATCGAGATCGGCGGCAGTACCGACGTGAATCTCGATCGCCGGGTCAACGTCGAGTGGTTCGGTCCCGCGGACGGCGAATACGCCGCCGCGTCCAAAGCCGAGATCGAACAGCGCCATGGCCAAACTCTCGTGGTCGACATGGTCAACTGTGACGCGCACTGCACCGTCTGCAACGAGTACCGAAGCCAGCTCTGCGAACACCTCGGCCATCACGTTGCTCGCATCGAAGTTCGGGTTCACAGCAACTCCATGGGCAGGCACGAACCCGACTCCATCGAACGTTCTGCCACACATCACGCCAATGGTCTGCGCGCCTTGTCTCGCCCGGAAACCAGAGAACCCTTCCGTCAGCAGACCACGTAGGGCAGCACCGCACGCCGCCGCATCGAGATAGAGCGACGGCAAGGGCACTCCCTTATCTCGGGCGTGCTGATGTTCTCGCGCGACCAACGCTGCAACGTCATCGACCATGTCCGCAGTCAAGGCATCGATCTTCACCGGACGGCTCCCCCGTGCACAATCGTTGTGAGCGATCACTGGAAGTCGCGTTCCACGATCATGGAGAATCGCCGGGACCGTCTTCTCACCAGCACTGTGTTGCACGCTTGGCTCAGCGCCGGATCCGACCCCGATTGTGTTCGCCTCGGTGGGAAGGTCAGTCAGCTGGGCGTTCTTGCGCACCCACCCGAGCGCGTACGTCCGATCTCGGACGGTCATAGGCCGCCCAACTGTCGTCGTTGTGGGCGAGCCGTGCGCCGAAACCCTGCCCGAACGCGCCACCGACCACGAGGTGGAGTCACGAGAGTGGAGATTGCCGAGGCGCCGTCGTTGCCGTGTGAACCGGTGGCGACGGACGGCGGGCCGTCGAGCTCGGAGCTGAGAGCTGTCAGCTGCCGGTCACGATCTGCAAGATGCGCTGGCTGCACGGCCATGCGCCTCGAGTCTTGTTGGACAGCACACCGAGCGTGAGGTGCCGGCTCGGATCGTGAACGGAGACGAAGCCGACACCGGTGTCGAATCCGTGGATGGACACTGCGTTGTCCGGTCGGAGCCAGAGCCCGAGCCCGTAGCGCAGCCCGTCGGTGGCGTCGCTGCGCGGGTGCGTCATGTCGGTCACCGTTGCTGGTGAGACGATCCGTCCTGCCATGAGTGCTTCCCAGAAGGCGTGGATGTCGGCAGCGGTTGTGTAGATGCCGCCGCTGCCGCGGACGGGTAGGTGGAACATGTTCGTCGTCAATCCGTGGTCGTCGAGATAGCCGAGCGCTGCTCGGCCAGGTAGCGAGTCGGAGCGAGGGAACGCAGTGTCGGTCATGCCGGCCGGCTTGCAGACTCGTTCGTCGACGAGGTCGTGGAAGGACCGTCCGGAGACGCGTTCGGTGATCAGGGCGAGGATCACGTAGCCGCTGTTGCAGTATGCGAACCGCTCGCCCGGCGCGAACTTGGCCGGATGCCCGTCGAGGATGGGGATGTAGTCGTCGGTGGTGACGAGTTCGTGGACGGGGACGGGCATGAGGTAGGCGTCCGGGTCCTCGACTGCGTCTTCGTCGAGGTAGTCGCCGATGCCGGACCGGTGTGCTAGGAGCTGCTCGAAGGTTCTCGGCCGTTGACCGCGCAGTAACGCGCGCTCGATAATCCACTGGACGGCGCCAGGCCCGCGCCGCATCATCTACCCAAGTCCCGTGTCACGTAATCCCGTCCCCAGCCCGGCCGTCCCAGGTGGCGTGCACGCGACCCCCAACGTGATCATAACTGTGCTGATATCCGCACAGTTGTCGTATCAGGGTATTTGTGTAGCTATTGACACATCTGAACAATGGCGTACGATGTGTCGATATGGGCACACAGCACTATCGGGTTCGCTCCGGGGAAGATCTCGGCCGAGTGCTGCGCGACGCGCGCACCGTACAAGGGCTGACCCAACAGCAGCTGGTCGACCAGCTCGAGCTCGGCTTCGACCGGACTCGTCTGGCCCGGATCGAGGCCGGCGAAGGATTTCAGTCGCTCGACCGTGCGTTGTCGGTGCTGCGCCGACTCGGGATCGAAGTGCATGCAACGATGCCTGAGCCAGCGCATCCGAACGATCATCACCGCACCCATCTCGATGACCGTGCTGATGCGGACGAAAGGGAAGAGGACGAAGAAGTACGACAAGAAGAACGACATGAAGATGATCGCAAACATGATCGTCAACGTGAAGATGGGGGTGGATTCCGTTGGCCGTGAAGCGCCTCGGCGTCTGGCACGACGACGTACTCGTCGCCGAGCTCGAAGCGAAGCGACCGTGGGATCTGCGCTGCCGATACTCGGCCGCTGCGATCGAAGCCGGTGACGCCAACCGCCCGCTGCTGTCGTGTTCGCTACCGGTCACGCGTCAGAAGGTGCCGGCGACACCGTGGGTGAGAGGCCTGCTACCCGAAGGGGAGCATCTGCTCGCGGTAGCGACGACCGCCGGCGTGCCCACCAACTACTACGCCGACCTGCTCGCCCGATACGGCCGAGATGTCGCAGGTGCGTTCACAATCAGTGTCGACGAGCCCGACGAACGCCGATGGGCGGTCGAGCCTTATGACGACGACCAACTTGCCGCGGAGCTCCGCTCCGTCGCCGACGCGCCGGGCTTCGCGATACGTGACGACAGCGAACTGTCGATCGCTGGCCTGCAGAGCAAGCTGCTTGTCTGTGCACTCGACGACGGCCAGTGGGGCCGACCGGTGAACGGTCGACCGTCATCGCACATCATGAAACTCGACGACGGCCGCTACGACGATCTGCTCGTCGCCGAGCACGCCTGCCTGCGTCTCGCCAGCGATGCCGGGCTGCGTGCCGCGCACAGCAACCTGATCAACGTGGACGGTCTCGACGTGCTGGTCGTCGAGCGGTACGACCGCCGTCGCACGGACGACGGCATCCTTGAGCGCATCCACCAAGAGGACAGCTGCCAAGCACTCGGTGTGAACATCGACGAACAACATGGCCGGGGCAAGTACGAGCGGTTTGGCGGGCCGACGTTCGCTCAAATCGCGGAACTGTGTGACCGCTACGGCGACCCAACGATGGCATTCCCGGACCTGCTCGCCAATGCAGTGTTCACCTGGGTGATCGGTAACGGTGACGCGCACGGCAAGAACGTGTCGCTGCTGGTCGACATCCAGACCGGCCACGTCGATCTGGCACCGTTGTACGACACGGTCCCCACCGCACTGTGGCCAACGCTTCGGCCGACGGCTGCAATGTCGGTCAACGGCAAGCACGAAGACGTGACGCGCGACGACTTCGTCGCCGAAGCTCGCCGATGGGGGTTCGCGCGGGCTGGCGCCGAACGACTCATTGATGACCTAGCCGTCCGACTCGTTGCAGCAACAGCGGACTGTCGCGACGACCGGGTCGCCTCGCTCGTCACCGAACGGCTCCGCACCCTCGAGCACTGAGCGCCCGCCCGTGAGAAGGCGCACCTACACAGCTCAAGGCCACGGCCGAAGTACCGGTCGATGGCACCCGATGAAACCCGCTCCGCGGCCCGATGGCGTCGCAGGAACTCGCGCCGCAGGCTCCAGTGCAGTGTCATCGGAGTTTGCTCGCCGCCACTGGGCGCTCAACCACCGACGCTGAATGAGCGGGCGAGGGGCGGTCGACGCAATCGGCGCCGTTCCTCCCACCCGCCTCCCACAACCAGGGTGCAATGGTGCATAAACGAGCGCAATCAAGCACAACACCTGACGTAGGCAATCACCTCGACCACCAGCAAGAAGCCGTGATCAGGCCCGTATTGCAAGGAGTGCCCCCGGCAGGATTCGAACCTGCGCACATGGCTTCGGAGGCCAATGCTCTATCCCCTGAGCTACGAGGGCGGGGACTGCTCAAAATCGATCCGAGCGGCATCGCGAATCTAGCGCGCTGTCCGAACGACCACACTGCGAGCGCCCGGCACCACGCCGATTCCTCGGTGGCAACCGCAAACCGTCGTGGTGATCGGACTGCGACCGGGCCACAATGGCGGACGTGGCCAACCCGCTCTCGATCGTCTCCGACATGCTTTCTCCCGTGTTCGCCGAGATCGCTGGGCGTCCCGATGTCGATCCAGTCGTGCGTCCCAGCGATCGTGCGGATGCCCAGGTCAACGGAGCACTGCCGCTCGCCAAGCAGATCGGTGCGAATCCGCGTGAGATCGCCCAGCGGGTGCTCGATTCGGGAGTGCTGGCCGAGGTCTGCAGCGAGGTCGAGATCGCCGGTCCTGGCTTCATCAACCTCACGTTCGCCGACAGCTTTCTGTCGGCACAACTCGAGGTAGTCGCCGTCGACGACCGGTTGGGTATCGAGCCGGCGGCGACCATCCGCACGGTCGTCGTCGACTACTCGGCCCCCAATGTCGCAAAGGAGATGCACGCCGGTCACCTCCGAACCACGGTGATCGGCGACGCCCTCGTTCGCATGCTCGAATTCCTCGGACACAAGGTGATCCGCGAGAACCACATCGGCGACTGGGGTCGGCCATTCGGGATGATGATCGAGCATCTCCTCGACATCGGCGAGGACGTCGCCGCCGAAGGTCTGCGCCAAGGCGACCTCGACGGCTTCTACAAACAAGCAAATGCCAAGTTCAACGAATCGATCGAGTTCCAGGTTCGCGCTCGCGAGCGGGTGGTCATGCTGCAGGGCTACGACCCGGACACGATCGCGATCTGGCAACGACTCGTCGACATGTCCAACGACTACTTCAACATGGTGTACGAGAAGCTCGGCGTGCTGCTCACCGACGATGATCTCGCGGGTGAGAGCAAGTATCAGCCGTTGATGCCAAAGGCCTACGCCCGTCTCGATGCGGCCGGGTTACTCGGGGAGAGCGACGGCGCCCAGGTCGTCTTTCCTCCGGGGTTCACGAACCGCGACAACGAGCCACTCCCGCTGATCGTGCGCTCCAGTGCGGGCGCCTTCATGTACGCCACCAGCGATCTCGCATGCGTGCTCGACCGGGTCGAACGTTTGGGCGCTGACCTGCTGCTGTACGTCATCGGGGCGCCCCAGGCGCAGCATCTCCAAATGGTATTCGAGGTGGCCAAGATGGCCGGCTGGCTCAAGCCGCCCGCCGAGGCCGTGCACGTCGCCTTCGGCAGCGTGCTCGGCGACGACCGCAAGATTTTGCGCAGTCGGTCCGGCGACTCGGTCAAGCTGATCGAGTTGCTCGACGAGGCCGTCGAGCGGGCCGCTAGGGCCGTCGCCGCCAAGAACCCTGAACTCGACGATGACGCCCGCGCCCAAGTGGCGCGCATGATCGGAATCGGCGCCGTCAAGTACTCCGACCTGTCGACCGACCGCATCAAGGATTACGTCTTCGACTGGGATCGGATGCTGGCTTTCGAGGGCAACACGGCGCCGTACCTGCAATACGCCCACGCCAGGATCTGTTCGATCTTCCGTCGCTCGGGTGTTGCACGAGCCGCCGCGCGGCGCAGTCCGATCGGTCTCGCTCAACCCCAGGAGCGGGCGCTATCGCAGCGCCTACTGGCGTACCCGACGGCGCTGGCCGACACGATCGCGACCTACTCGCCACACAAACTGTGCACCTACCTGTTCGACCTGGCCCAAGACTTTTCGGCCTTCTACGAGCACTGTCCAGTGACGAAGGCCGACGAGCCGATCCGCACCAGCCGCCTGGCATTGTGCGACGTCACGGCCTGCACACTCGAGCACGGCTTGGCCTTGCTGGGGATCGCCGCCCCGGAGCAGATGTGAGCCAGCTGCCGCGCATCCTGCTGTCGGATACGGCGGCAGTCGGCGACGACGGATGGCTGAGGATCGGAGGATGCTCGATCCGCGACCTGGCCGCCGAGTTCGGCACGCCCCTGTTCGTCTATGACGAGCAGCACATTCGCAATCGTTGCCGGGAGGCAGTCGCAGCGTTCGGACCGCAGCGGGCTGTGTATGCCTCCAAGGCCTTCCTCTGCAAAGCGATGGCCCGCCTTGCCTACGAAGAGGAGATGCGGCTCGACGTAGCGACCGGTGGCGAACTGCACACCGTTCTGGCAGCAGGGGTGCCGGCAAGCGCTTGCGTGATGCACGGCAACAACAAGAGTGTCGCCGAACTGCGCACCGCGATCACCGAACAGGTTTGTCACATCGTGGTCGATTCGTTCGACGAACTCGACCGAATCGATGTGCTGAACGCAGAGGGCGTTGGCCCCGTACCCGACGTGCTGCTGCGGATCACGCCCGGCGTGCACGCTCATACCCACGAGTTCATCGCCACCGGTCAGAACGACTCGAAGTTCGGGTTCAACCTCGCCAACGGCGACGCGATCCGCGCCGTCGACCGAGCTCGCAACTCGCCGAGCGTCAACTTGGTGGGGTTGCATTGCCACATCGGCTCGAACGTGTTCGCCGCCTCCAGCTTCGGCAAGGCGGCCGAGGTGATGGCCAACTTCGCTGCCCCGCTCGGCCTACCCGAACTCGTGCTGGGAGGTGGCCTTGGGGTCGCCTACGTCGCCGGGGAGGAGGCGCCGACCCTGACGCAGTGGGGGCACGTGCTGCGCGACGCGTGCCAGTCGCTCGGTGTCACGGCCCGTGTCAGCGTCGAGCCCGGCCGGTCGATCGTCGCCGCGGCGGCGCTGACCGTGTACACGCTCGGCACGATCAAGCACGTTCCCGACGTGCGCACCTACTTCTCGGTCGACGGTGGCATGAGCGACAATCCGCGGCCGGTGCTCTACGGGTCGGGCTACGAGTCATTTCTCCCGCGGGCGCCGTTCGCTGATCGGACCCGACACGGACGGTTGGTCGGCAAACACTGCGAGAGCGGAGACGTGTTGTTGTTCGACGCCAAGTTGCCCGCTGACGCCAGGGTCGGCGACCTGTTGGCGACGCCGGTCACGGGCGCCTACGGCCGGTCGATGGGCTCGAACTACAACGCCATCACGCGACCACCCGTGGTGTTCGTCGGAGACGGCGATGCCCGACTCGTGATCCGCCGCGAAACGTTCGACGACCTGCTCGCCACCGACATCGGCTGATGGGTCGGCCGTTGCGTTACTTGGTGCGCGAGGCCAGGTAGGCGCGACCTGCCGCTCGCGACTCGGGATCGCGCAGCGCCACGGCCAGCGTGTGGGCGTCGTTGGCATTGCGGCCGACGCCGGCGATCTCGTTCATGATGGCATTGACCTGCGTCTTGGTGGCTTGCAGAGCGAACGTCGGTTTCGACGCCAGCTCAGCGGCCAGTGCGTCGGCCGCCGCCACGAGGTCGGGGCCGGCCACGACCCGATTCAGAAACCGCAGGCTGAGCGCCTCGTGTGCGCTGAACGGTCGGCAGGTCAGCACCAGCTCTTTGGTGATCGCCGGACCGAACTCGCGCACCATACGGGGGATACCGCCCCAGGCCAGCGGGATCCCGAGATCGACTTCCGGAATCGAGAACCGTGCGTCGTCGCTGGCGATCCGCAGGTCGCACGCTGCAGCGAGCAGCAGCCCGCCCCCGACGCAATGGCCGTGCACCGCCCCGACCGTCAATGGGCTGACATCGGTGAGCGCCTCGGTCGCCAGCCGTCCCAGGTCGGCAGATTCGGTTGGCGGCGACGTGTCGTCCATCGTCATGAAGTCGTTCAGATCGAATCCGGCCGAGAAGGCTCGGCCTGCTCCGCGCACGACGACCGCCTTGATGGCGGTCGTCTCGTCGAGCCACCGACAGGCGAGCGGGATCTCCCTGAGTAGGTCGAGCGAGAGGGCATTAAGCCGCTCGGGGCGGTTGAGCAGCAGTGTTGCAACCGGCTCGTCGGCACGGTGGATCAGGCGGAGGGTCGTCAGTCGGGGCTTGCGCATGCTGTCAGCCAAGCACGCCGCAACCGGCTGACATGAAGCGGACGCATGCGGCGTGCCTTACCATCGAGAAATGGCACGTGATGTCGGCAGCTATTTCGAAAAGCTCACCAACAGGGCGAGCGGCGGTCGACGGCTCGACGACAAAGACAACACGTCGATATCGACCGATCGAGACGACGATCGAGACAACGATCGCAAGGAAGGCTCGGCGTCGTCATCGAGTCGCTCCCCTTCGTCCAGTTCGTCATCGCGATCCGGTGGGGGCCTGGCAGATGTCCTCAAAGATGTCATCGGCCGCGGTCGCACGGCTGCCAAGAAGACCACCGAGCGGGTGCGCTCGTCGCGCAAGCCCCCCACGATGCCAAAACCTCGTACCCGAATCTTGCCTCCTGAGGGCGTCGTAGCGATCGAATATTCGCCGCGGATCGACGGTGATCCCGATCCAGGTGAGGTCGTGTGGACATGGGTGCCGTTCGAGGAGGATCCAGAACAGGGTAAGGATCGGCCGGTGGTGGTGATCGGTAGGCGCGGCCACAAGATGGTCGGCGTGCCGCTGACCACGAAACACTCGGATCGTGAGGCACAGATCGTGGTCGGCACCGGCGATTGGGACCCGAAGCATCGCAAGAGTTATGCGCGCATCTGGCGCATGCTCGATTTCGACGAAAAGACAATGCGGCGCGAGGGCTCGATCCTGCCGCGCGCTCAGTTCGACCGGGTGATTGCGGCCGTTGATGAGTACTACGAAATTCAGTTGCCGTCGGCCGGCAAGAAAGGCTCAGATACCGATCTCGACGACGGCAACTGACCTGGCGACATCGTTCGCCGCCAGGCGCCGAACACCGCACATCCATCACGAACGTTCGTGATCGTGGCAGTAACCTGCGAGCCGTGGCCAACGATACGAACTCCCGGATCATCCGCGTCGGCCTGCTCGGTTGCGGCAACGTGGGTGGTGCCCTCGTTCCCCTGATCGAGCAGCAAGCAGACGTGATCGAGGCCCGAACCGGGCTGCGTCTCGAGGTTGTCCGTGTTGCCGTTCGCAACATGTCCCGCGACCGTGGGCTCACGTTCGGCGACGATGTGCTCACCCGCGATGCCTATGCCGTTGTCGCCGATCCCGATATCGACATCGTGGTCGAGGTTATCGGCGGCATCGAGCCCGCACGCGAGTTGATCATGACCGCTCTGGCAGCCGGCAAGCCGGTCATCACCGGCAACAAGGAACTGCTCGCCAACGTAGGCGCCGAGCTCTTCGCAGCCGCCGACACCAACGGTGTCGACCTGCTGTTCGAGGCCGCCGTTGCGGGTGGTATCCCGCTGATTCGCCCGTTGCGCGAGAGCCTGCGCGGCGAGCCGATCACCCGTGTTGTCGGGATTCTCAACGGCACCACCAATTTCATCCTCACCAAGATGAGCGAGGAGGGCGCCGAGTACGGCGAGGCGCTCGCGGAGGCGCAAGAACTCGGGTACGCCGAGCGTGACCCGACCGCCGACGTCGAGGGATACGACGCCGGAGCCAAGGTAGCGATTATCGCCTCGATCGCGTTCGGGGCCCGTGTCGTCGCCGGCGACGTGTATCACGAGGGCATCAGCGGCATTACCGCAGCAGACATTGCGGTGGCCAAGCGGCTCGGGTATGTCGTCAAACTGCTCGGCATCGCCGAGCGTGACGTCGCTTCAGGCGAAGTTGCCGTGCGTGTTCACCCGGCAATGGTGCCGTTGCACCACCCGTTGGCCAGTGTGCGCGAAAGCTACAACGCCGTCTTCGTCGAAGGTGACGCTGTCGGGCAGCTGATGTTCTACGGGCGTGGCGCAGGTGGCGCACCTACGGCGTCGGCGGTACTCGGCGACCTGATCGATGCCGCTGTCAACCTGTCGAAGGGCGCCCACGGCAGCCTCGGCAGCTTTGCTAAAGCGGTCATCCGTCCGATCGATGAAACCAGCTCCGAATACCTGCTCAGCCTCGAAGTCGCCGATCAGCCCGGTGTGTTGCACGCCGTAACGGGCGCCTTTGCCGCTAACGGCGTCAGCATCCGCGCCGCCGAGCAGGAGGGCATCGGGCCTGACGCCAGACTGGTGTTCATCACCCACCTCGCCCGCGAAGCCGATGTGCAGGCCACCGTACGCGCGCTGCGTGAGCTCGACGTCGTCCGTCACATCGGTGGCTTTATCCGTGTGATCGGTTCGTGACATGCGCTATGTGTCATCTCGCGGAGAGGCCGCCGAACTTGGATTTGCCGACGTGTTGTTGGCCGGACTGGCCAACGACGGCGGGTTGTACGTGCCAGCCACCTGGCCGGCACTGCCCGACCTGACCGGGCTTCACGGCTACGCCGACATCGCTGCGGCGGTGATGGCGCCATACGTCGCACCCGATCTTTCAGTCGAAACATTGTCTGCGTTGTGCCACGATGCGTACGCCGCATTTCGGCACCCGGCGGTGGTGCCGCTCGTGCAGATCGACGAACGCCAATGGTTACTCGAGCTGTTTCACGGCCCAACGTTGGCATTCAAAGACGTCGCTTTGCAGGTCGTCGGCCGCATGTTCGACCACGTATTGGCCGAACGTGGGCGGCGGGTCACGATAGTTGGCGCCACAAGCGGCGACACCGGCTCGGCCGCGATCGACGGGGTCAAGAACTGCGAAAACGTCGACATCGTGATCCTGTATCCGGCCGGTCGCACCAGCGATGTGCAGCGCCGCCAGATGACGACGGTCGACAGCCACAACGTTCACACGATCGCGATCGAAGGCAACTTCGATGACTGCCAAGACCTCGTAAAGGCGATGTTCGGCGACGCCGCCTTCCGCGATGAGCTGCAATTGTCGGCTGTGAACTCGATCAACTGGGCGCGCGTGTTGGCCCAGATCGTCTACTACGTCTCTGCCTCGACGACATTTGCGGAGGCCCCAACGTTCTGCGTGCCAACCGGCAACTTCGGCAACGTCCTGTCGGGTTGGATCGCTCGCCGTAACGGCGCCCCGATCCACGACTTCATCGTGGCATCCAACTCGAACGACATCCTGACCCGCTTCATCAACGACGCTGATATGTCGACCCGCGATGTGATCCCGACGCTCAGCCCCAGCATGGATATCCAGGTCTCGTCTAACTTCGAACGTCTTTTGTTCGAGATGAACAGGCGCGACGGCGGCCTTACCGCCGAGCAACTTGGGCGCTTTCGCGCTACCGGTCAACTCCATCTAGAGGCCGACCAGCGAGCCGACTTCATCGACGGCAAGTTCCGTGCGGCAAAGTTCGACGATCAGCAGACGCTTGACGAGATCGGTCGTGTGTACACCGCCACTGGGCTGTTGATCGACCCGCACACGGCCACTGCAACTGCCGCTGCCAGAGCGTTGGGCGGCGACCGACAAGTGATCACGCTGTCTACGGCTCACCCGGCCAAGTTTCCCGACGCAGTCGAACGTGCGACGGGAGTGCGACCTCGGTTGCCTGCCCATCTGAGTGACTTGTTCGAGCGTCCCGAGCGCACGTCCACACTGCCCAACGACCTTGCCCAAGTACAGGGTTTTGTACGTTCGGTTGCCAGAGTCATCGCCTAAACCCCACCGACTCGCATGCAGAGTGAGGTGGATCAACTCGCGTAGCGTTGCACGGTGGGGTATTGCGGGGATACAGTGTGCACACCTGGGGTTTCCCGGGTCGCACTACGTTCGACCCGTCACCAACTCCGAGTCATCTCCCGCTCGTTCATCCAGACGTTCGACGTTTCGGTGGGCGGCGGCGATTCGGAGGGGTTCACCGATCTGGAAGCAACCGATCGGCGTATGTGTGTGCCACCGTCGAGTTCGCGACCTTGATGGCGATCATCTCGCCATCAAGCCGGGTCTTGCATCGCTGTCCTACCCATTATCAGCGTCACCAAACGGGACAGCACCACCATCGGGAACAACCGAATCTCGGGAATACCCAATATAGAAAAGAAGGGTCATCGTGACCGCTCAAGCTCTTGAACAATCCGTCCTCGAATCGAAGGACAAGACACAACTGGTCCAGATCGCCGAAGCACTCGGCGTCAAGACCAGCGCCCGCAACAAGAAGGCCGACATCATCGACCAGATCCTCGCCAAGACCGGCGGATCCAGCGATGCGGTTGCCGCACCGAGCCCGGCGCGCGCGTCCGCCAGAACCGCTCCGGTTTCTGCTCAGGCGGTGGCACCGGCCGCCGAGGTCGCCGATGAGCCCAAGGCCGACTGGGAACTCGAACTCGAGTCGGGCGCCAAGACGGCCGAAACAGCCAGTGCCGGTCCCGATGACTCGAAGCATGGGGCAAGTCCCGATCCGGCCCGTTCGAGTGACACCAAGTCCGAGGATGCCAAAACAGGCGATGGCCAGCAGGGCGGCGCCCGCCGAGAGTCCGGCAACCAGCGCGGTGATCGCCCCCAACGCAATGACGGCGGCCGCAATCAGAACAACCAGAACCGTAATCAGGGTGGCGGTAATCAGGGTGGCGGTAATCAGGGTGGCGGTAATCAGGGTGGCGGTGAAGATGGCGATGGGCGTAACAAGCGCCGTCGCCGTCGCCGCAAGGGCGGACGCAGCCAAGACGGCCCACAAGGCGACGACCTAGCGTTGCTCGACGCGGATGATGCAACCACCGCGCCTGTCAGCCATGAGCCCGTCGAGATCGAGGGATACCTCGACATCCGCGACGAGGGATATGGCTTTGTTCGGGTCAACAATTACCTCTCCAAACCAAGCGATTCGTATGTGCCGGTCAAGCTGTCTCGGCAGTACGGGCTCCGCAAGGGTGATCATGTGAGCGGCCTGTCTCGCCCGGCAGGTCGCAACGAGAAGAACCCGGCGATGCTCGAGATCCACAAGATCAACGGCCGTCTGCCTGACGACGCCAAGAAGCGGCTTCGCTTCGAAGACCTGACGGCGTTGTTCCCGGACTCGCCGCTGCGGATGGAAGACCCGACTCAGCCGGCCAATATGACGGCCCGCATCATCGATCTCGTCTCGCCGATCGGCAAGGGCCAACGCGGCATCATCGTGTCGCCTCCCAAGGCCGGTAAGACCACCGTGATGAAGACGATTGCGGCGTCGATCGAGAAGAACAATCCCGAGTGCAAGCTGATCGTCTTGTTGATCGACGAACGACCTGAAGAGGTCACCGACATGAAGCGGATGGTCAAGGGCGAGGTCATCGCCTCCACCTTCGATCGCCCCAGCGATGAGCACACCCAGATCGCCGAGATGTGCATCGAGAAGGCCAAACGGATGGTCGAATACGGCGAGGACGTCGTGGTGATCCTCGACGGGATCACGCGCCTCGCCCGCGCCTACAACCTGGCGGCGCCAGCCAGTGGCCGCATCCTGTCGGGTGGTATCGACGCGGGTGCCCTGTATCCGCCCAAGAAGTTCTTCGGTGCCGCACGCAACGTCGAAGAGGGCGGATCGCTCACGATTTTGGCCACCGCTCTGGTTGAGACGAATAGCCGCATGGACGAGGCCGTGTTCGAGGAGTTCAAGGGCACGGGCAACATGGAGCTCCGTCTCGATCGTAAGCTCGCCGAGCGGCGGATCTATCCCGCCATCGATGTCGACGCGTCGAGCACCCGTCACGAAGAACTGCTCTATGACCGCAAGCAGCTGCAGACGGTTTGGAAGCTGCGTCGTGTGCTTTCTGGGCTCGCTGCCGACGGCAACGCCGCCCCCGGTCTCGAACTGCTGGTCGATCGTCTCAAGACGTTCCGCACCAACGAAGAGTTCTTGAACGAAATCGCCAAGCAACCCGGCATGTAGTTGTGAGTTGTGCTCCCTGCGCAACTCCCAACTCGCTCGGGAATAGACATCGGTTTATCCCGGTAGGATCACTCTCTGATTTTGAGGAGCTCAACATGAAAACGGAAATCCATCCCGCATACGCCGATGTCAACGTGAAGTGTTCGTGTGGCAACACGTTCACGACCAAGTCGACCAAGCCGGGCGAGCAGCTGCTCGAACTGTGCAACGAGTGTCACCCGTTCTACACCGGCAAGCAAAAGCTTGTCGACGCCGGTGGTCGCGTCGAGCGCTTCAACAAGCGCTACGGCAGCCGTACCAAGAAGTGAATCCGAGCGGCTCAGGCCGCACCCACGAATCGAGCGAGTCCGCCCTACGGGGCGGTCTCGTCGTTTTCGGATGGAATGTGGTCAGCAGCCGCAGACGATCGCCAACAACCTGGGAAGCGGCAATGTGCGGCGAGGTGTCGACCGAGGTGTCGACCGACGTGTTCGGCTACGTCGAAGACCGAGTTGGGCTCGACACAACATCTGATCGATGGGTCTGGCCGCTACCGTCGCGGCGGTGGGCGAAGTCGATCCAGAAGTTGCACGTGAGCGTCGGAGCCGGCTGGTCGGGCTGAAGCTGCGGGCGCTCGTGCGAGACCACCTCGATGACGTCTCGGTCGGTGAGGCCGGTGGGTTCGCCCCCGGCGCGGCGCTGCTGCACGGCGAGGCGGCGTGGGTGTTGCTCGACGACCGGCCCGCCGAGCGACTCGGTGCAGCGTTGGTGTGGGCCTCGCGAGCGGGTGCGACATCTCTCGATCTGATCGCGGACACCGAAGCTGATGCCGGCACGCTGGCGCGGCGTGGGCCAGCGTTCACGATGCCGATCACCGTCTGGCGTGCCGACGGCCGCTCGCTGGTGCCGGCTCGGGCGACGGCCCTGCCGGTGTCGCAACCGGCCCCTGCCCAGCACGAGGCGTTCAGAGAGCTGATCATCGCCGGCGGTGCCGACCCATTCGTCGAGCACGGCGTGCTGTTCGGCGAGGTGCGCGGCCTTGAAGTGTGCCGCGTGGTCGACGACCCGTACCAGCACGTCGTACGTCTCGAGGTGGGCGTCGGAGCGCACGACCGCGAGGCGTTTCAGATGATGCACGGTGACGTGCCGACGGTCGAGTCGTTGGCTCGCATTGTCCAAGCCGTCGAGTCACACCGCGATGTCGGAGCATCCCCGCACCCACTCAACCGACTCGGCGCTGAACGTCTGCTGCGGTGGCGACTCGAGCAGTCGCCAGAGCTGGTCGGTGCGATCGAGTTGTTCCCTGCGCCGCCGCCATCGCCGAGGCCCAACCTGAAAGATCCGATCCCCTGCGTGGCGACCGGTGTCGATCAAGCCGGTCGTGTGCTCCGGGTCGTGTGCGCGGTCGGCGTCGATCTCGATCTGATCCCGTTCGCGGTCGATGCCCGACTCGCTGCGGATGCCGCCGATCCGGGCCGCGTCGGAACGGAGCGTCTCGTGGTGGTCACCCCGTCGCGCGATCGGCTGCCGGTGATCGATCAGTTGGCCGGGTTGTTGCGTGAAGCGGTCGTGTTGGTCTCGGTCGACTGATCACCAACTCAGGATTTCCGATGACCGGTCCACGGTAGCCTCGCAATGCCATGCTCGATCCAGGTGTGAACGTCCGCCTCACCTCGGCCTCCGAGGAGTTTCGTGAGCTCGAGGCGCGCCTCGCCGACCCCGTCACGCTGGCCGACCCCGATCAGTTGCGCACCGTTTCACAGCGCTACCGCGAGCTCGAACCGACGATCGAGGTGTTCGCCGCCTATGAGGCCCGTCTCGGAGATCTCGGCGCCGCTCGCGAGCTGCTCGATGACGCCGATCCCGACGGGCGGCTCATGGCGCAACTGGAGATCGACGAAGCGATCGCAGAGATCGATCGACTCGAGGATCAACTCCGCCAGCTCCTGCTCCCGAGCGACCCGCATGCCGGCCGCGCCGTGATCATGGAGATCCGCGGTGCCGAGGGTGGCGAGGAAGCCAACCTGTTCGCTCGCGACCTGCACGACATGTATGTCGCATACGCCTCGCGGCGGCGCTGGAAGGTCGAGACCCTGTCACTCGCCGCCAGCGATCTCGGTGGCGTCAACAACGTCACGTTCGTCGTCCGCGGCGGTGACGCCTGGCAGCGACTCAAGTTCGAGGGTGGCCCACACCGGGTGCAGCGTGTGCCGGTCACCGAGAGCCAGGGGCGCGTGCATACATCGTCGGCGACCGTGGCGGTGCTGCCCGAGGCCGACGAAGTCGACGTCACGATCGACGACTCCGATCTCCAGATCGACGTGTACCGGGCATCGGGTGCCGGGGGGCAGCACGTCAACACCACCGACTCTGCGGTGCGGATCACACACGTTCCGACCGGCGTCGTCGTCACCATGCAAGACGAGCGCAGCCAGCTCCAGAATCGAAACCGGGCGATGCAGGTGTTGCGGGCCCGGCTGTACGAGCTGGCTGAACGCCAGCGCGACGCAGAGATGTCTGCCGAACGGCGGTCGCAGGTGGGCGGTGGCGGGCGCAGCGAGAAGATCCGTACGTACAACTACAAGGACAATCGCGTCACCGACCACCGCATCGGCTTCACGCTGTATCGGCTCGCCGACGTGCTGTCGGGTGATCTCGACATGGTCATCGACCAGTTGTTGCAGGACGAACGTACGCGACAATTGGCCGATATCCAGGGCTGATGGACCTTCTCACATTGCGCGAGCTCTGGGCGCAGACAACTGAGCTGCTGGGCGCACGGCACGAGGCTCGTTGGCTGTGCGCCGTCGCAACCGGGTTGGATGGCGACGAGTTCGACCGCACGCTCGACGAGCCGGTAACCGACCGGATGGTCGCTCACCTCGACTCGATGCTCACCCGATACCGTGCCGGCGAGCCGCTTCAGTACGTGCTCGGCAAGTGGGCCTTTCGGTATCTCGATCTGCTGGTCGATCATCGCGTGTTGATTCCGCGACCTGAGACCGAACTCGTCGCAGGGGCTGCGATCGAGCTCGCCCGCAACGTCGCAGCGCCAAGGTATGTCGCCGACCTCGGCACTGGCTCCGGCGCGATCGGCCTGTCGATGGCGGTCGAACTTCCGCTCGCCGGCACCACGGTGTGGATGACCGACGCCAGCGCCGATGCGCTGGCTGTCGCCCGCGCCAACCTGGCCGGCATAGGTCGCCCTGCCCAGAACGTGATGATCGCCGCCGGTGAATGGTTCGCCGCGCTTCCGGCCGACCGGCTGTTCGATGTGATCGTCAGCAATCCGCCCTACGTCGCCGAAGGTTCAGCGCTGCTCGAGGCATCGGTGGGGGATTGGGAGCCAGCGGTGGCGCTGTTCGCCGGGCCCGATGGCCTCGACGACATCCGCCACCTCGTCTCCGCGGCACCGGACCATCTTGTCGAAGGTGGTTGGCTCGTGCTCGAGATCGGCGCCGATCAGGGTGATCAGACGCGGGCGCTGCTCGAACAGGCCGGTTTCACGGCGGTGGAGATACGGCGCGACCTCGCCGGCCACGACCGCATCGCCGTCGCCCAATCGACTCGCGTCAGCCCGCCGCCGAGCTGAGGGCACTCAGCGGTTCGAGCCGTTCATGCTTTCCGTCAGCGTCGAGCTGCCACTTGCGCCGCCGGCGAGGTGACCTTCGATGTATCGCCCGGCACGATCGTGCGATCGCCGACCGACGCCGAATGACGCCGACCGCCGCCGAATGAGGTCACCGTTGATCGGTGCCGCTCAATAGAGGGCGCCGGAACCTCCACCGGCTGCGCCCGCCTGATCACCGTGGGTTGCAGCCAACTCACTGGCGTAGCCCGCCCTCAACGCCAGACCGTCGCTCGTGACGGTGATCATCCTGAAGCCCTGTTGACGGCGAAGCGACGTGAGCACACCGGTCGAATGGATGCCCGGCACGACGCCATGGCGCCGACACCCGTCGACGATCGTGGCGAGCGCATCGTCGAAGATCGGGTTGCCCTCGTTTCCGCTCGGCCCCAGCCCGAGCGTGATCGCCAGATCGGCGGGGCCGACGTAGACGGCGTTGATGCCAGGCACGCTGAGGATGTCGTCGAGGTTGCCGATCGCCTCGACGGTTTCGATCATCGGAATTACAGCGATGGTGTCAGCCGCCCACTGACGATTGTCGTCGTGTCGCATCCCGGCCATCACTGGGCCCCAACTGCGCGCGCCCTCGGGCGCGTACCGAGCGGAACGCACGACCGCCTCAGCCTGGGCGCGGGTGTTGACCATCGGCACGATCACGCCGTGCGCCCCGGCGTCGAGCGTCTTGCCGATAATGCCTTGCTCGTTCCACGGAACACGCACGATTGGCGTTGCGCCGACGAGGTCGATCGCCTGGATCATGGCGACCGACGTTTGATAGTCGATTGCTCCGTGTTGGGTGTCGATACAGACATAGTCGATCGGCTGGCGAGCGGTGATCTCTGCCCCCAAGACTCCTGGCGCTGACAACCAGAATCCCAACGTCTCGTCGCCGGCCGCCCAATGTGCTCGCAAACTCGTCATGTGCCAATCCTCTCACGTTGTGGGTACAGGGACGATGCTCGCCGACCGGCCTGCGAGCACGGCCAAGGCGTTCTCGATCGAGTGTTCGTAAAGGCGTCGGCGGCCGGCCACGCTGGCAGAGGCCACGTGTGGAGTGACGATGACGTTGACCCGATCGAGCAGCGGGTGTCCAGCGGGAAGTGGCTCAGGGTCGGTCACGTCGAGTCCGGCACCCGCCAGATGGCCCCGATCGATCACATCCAGCAGCGCATCGTGATCGACGAGTACGCCTCTCGCGCAATTGATCAGGTACGCCCCCGGCTTGATCGCCGCCAACGTGTCGGCGTTGATCATGCGAGTTGTCGATGGAAGTGCAGGGGCATGCAGCGACACGACGTCGGACCGGGCCAGCAGGTCAGCGAGATCGACCAGCTCGACACCCGCTACCGGCGCCTCGTCGATTGCGGGATCGCTGGCGATCACGTACATACCGAGTGCCTGGGCGGCGAGTGCCACCCGCGATGCAATCCGGCCGATCCCGACCAGGCCGAGCACCCGGCCATCGAGCTCGAGCGAACGGCCGGTTGGCTCACCGGGCAGCCCTTGATGCGCTCGATCGATCTGGTGGGGGAGATGCTTGGTGACGGCGAACAGCAGAGCCATCGTGTGCTCGGCGGTCGACACCATCGGCGCCGTCGGTGTGTTGCACACGATCACGCCGGCGGCGGCGGCGGCGGTGACATCGATATTGTCGTAGCCCACGCCGACCCGCGAGATCACCGTCAGCTGTGGCGCCAGGCCGAACGCAGCGGCGTTCCATGGTCGGGTAGCTCCGGCGATCACGGCGTTGGCGTGATCGAGCCCGTCGTCGCCGCCCGACCCACAGATGGTTGCTCTGCCATCGACCAGGTCCCGGTATACGTCGGGAAAGGGGTGGTCGACGAACAGCACAGGGAGGTCGCTCATGAGGCGAACCTAGTGGCCTGCCTCTCCGCTACTGCGCCGACGATCCGGTAACGTCGATCCTGCATGACCGACGAGCAGCTGGCCAGGTACCGATCTAGCATCGACAACATCGATGCAGCTCTCGTGCACATGCTCGCCGAGCGTTTCAAGATCACGCAGGATGTCGGTCGTTACAAGGCCACGGCGGGGCTGCCGGCCGCCGACCTCGAACGCGAAGAGCGTCAGGTCGCGCGGCTGCGGGCTCTCGCCGAGGAGTCGGGGCTCGACCCGGTATTCACTGAGAAATTCCTGCGGTTCATCGTCGCCGAGGTGATCCACCATCATCAGCGGATCGCCGAGAATGAATCGAAGACATCCGACGATTCGTCGGCGATCTGACTGCGTACCATCCGATTCCGGCGATTGAATCGGAGGCGGCATGAGTGAACGTTTCGACATCGCCGTCATCGGTGGCGGACCAGCCGGCGCAGCCACCGCAATTCGGGCAGCGCGCTCCGGAGCGCGAGTGGTTGTGGTCGAAAAGGGCACACACGGCCGAGACAAGGTTTGTGGTGATGGCCTTACCCCCAGGGCGGTCGCCGCCCTCAACGAGCTCGAGATCCCGCTCGACGACGCCCACCACATCGATGGCTTGCGGATGATCGCCGGCAAACAGGTGCGCCAACTGGCGTGGCCGAGCGGCGGCCGCTTCCCGAATCACGGGGCGGTGTGGCCGCGCCGCCGACTCGACGCCGCCCTGATCGATGCCGCGACGGCAGCGGGTGCCGACGTTCGGTTTGAGACCACCGGTGACCCGATCATCGACCACAACGGCCGCGTGACGGGTATCCGCACACCACAGGGACCGATTGCCGCCGACCTCGTCGTGGCGGCCACGGGAGCACCCGGCGCGGTTGCCCGCGCGCTCGGGGCCGAACGCGATCCGAACGAACCGTTCGGTCTGGCGATCCGGGCGTATGTCGAGAGCCCGCGTCACGCCGACCGGCATCTCGAGGCCTGTTTGACGATCCGCGACGAGCACGGCACCTGGGTGCCCGGTTACGGCTGGATGTTTCCCTGTGGAGACGGCACCGTCAACATCGGTGTTGGCGCCCTATCAACGATGAAGGGGTTCAAAAAGCTCAATCTCAACCATCTGCTCGAGAGCTACCGAGCGCTCGTTGTCGACACGTGGAAGATCGGGCCCAACCTCGAGCGTCCTCGCGCCTGGCGGTTGCCGATGAGCACGGTCAAGCGCCATGGCCCGGGCTGGGTGGCGATCGGTGATGCCGCCGGTCTGGTGAATCCGATGAACGGCGAGGGCATCGACTATGGGCTCGAGTCGGGCATGTTGGCGGCCGACCTGTTTCTGGCCGACCCCGCCAGCGCTCCTCAAAGCTACGACGAGCAAATCGGCGAGCGGTTCGACGCGTTCTTGCGCACCGGTCGTCGTTTCGCCTTCCTGGTCGGCCACCCCGGCCTGATGCGGACCGGCCTGCGGTTCGCCGTCGGCACCAACCGGGTCGCCGACATCACGCTGCGGGTGATGGGCAATCTGGTCGACGCCGAGACACCGGGCGCCGCCGGTCGCACCTTGCGGGTTGCCGACCGGGTACTCGCCGCAGCCGACCCGCTGCTACGACGCACCCGCGCCAAACCCTGACCAGCCGCGGCGCTCACCGGTTGAGCCCAAGCTGGCACTAACGGTAGCGTCGGGGGTCGTGTCCAGCTTTCCACAACCACACGGCGCGGCGGCCGTCCGAACCGGACCGAGCTTCGGCATCGACATCGGCGGCTCAGGTATGAAGGCCGCCCCCGTCGATCTTGCCACTGGTCAGCTGACCGCCGATCGGTTCCGGATCGATACCCCTCAGCCCGCAACGCCAGACCAGCTCGCCTCCGTGGTCCGCGAGCTGGTCGAGCATCACGAATGGCGGGGTCCGGTCGGCGTGTGTATGCCATCTGTCGTGACGCATGGCATCGTGCGCAGTGCCGCCAACATCGACGATGGGTGGCTCGGCGTCAACGGGGAAGAACTTTTCGCCGAGTCGATCGGCCAACCTGTCCACGTCGTCAATGATGCCGACGCCGCCGGCGTCGCCGAGATGATGTGGGGCGCCGGGCGCGGCCGGTCGGGCGTGGTGATCTGTCTCACGTTCGGCACGGGTATCGGGTCGGGCATGTTCGTCGACGGCGTGCTGGTACCCAATACCGAGCTCGGTCACCTAGAACTCGACGGGCACGAGGCAGAACAGCGAGCGGCCGCCAGTGTGCGGCAACGGGACAGCCTCGACTGGAAGCGATGGGCCTACCGCGTCGACCGCTATCTCGGCCATGTGGTGCGGCTGTTCTCGCCCGAGCTGATCATCCTCGGCGGCGGTGCCAGCAAGCGCCCCGACGAGTGGGTCGACCGACTCGATCCAGGGTGCGAGCTGGCGGTTGCAGACTTTGCCAACAATGCCGGTATCGCCGGGGCAGCTGTGCTGGCGCCTGACCTGGGCTAGCCGAAGGCGGCGTTGGCACGTCGCTGACGCACGGCGATCACGATGGCCGTGATCACGGTCAGCGGTAGAACGAAACCGAGCATGCCGACGGCGAATTCGTTCTTCACGCCATGGTCGGTGCTGTCGAGCAACAGCCAACTCAGGTAAGCGAGGTAGCAAGCGAGGAACAGCGCGCCTTCCCAACGCAGCAACGAGTAGCCGTTGGCGAAGATCGGCAGGCAGGCGATCGCCACGGCGATCATCACCGGAAGGTCGATCGCCAGGGAGGCGTCGGGGATCGGGATCGATGACGGCGACAGGGTCGCCGTCAGACCGAGCACGGCGAGGATGTTGAACAGATTCGACCCAACCGCATTGCCGACCGCAAGGTCGCGCTGGCCACGGATGGCGGCGAGCACCGAGGTGGCGATCTCTGGCAATGAAGTACCGATTGCCACCACCGTCAGCCCGATCACCAGTTGGCTGACGCCGAGTTCGGTGGCGATGTCGGTGGCTGCCTCGACCAGCGCAGTCGATCCGACAACGAGCAGCACCAGCCCGAAGATCACGTAACCGACATCGGTCAACGGTGAGCTCTCGCGCAACCTCTCGGCGTTGAGCGCCTCGTCGTACTCGTCGATCACGTCGGGCCTCGTCGAGCGTCTCGTGCTGACGACCGTCCAGGCGATGTAGACGACCAGCAGCGCAACGAAGACGGCGCCTTCCCAGCGGGCGAGGCGGTTGTCGAGTCCGAACAAGAGCACCAGAATCGAAACCCCGATCATGATCGGCACGTCGATCCGCACGATCCGTTGGGCGACGACTAGTCCACCACCGACGGCGGCCGAAAGGCCTAGCACCAAGAGCACGTTGGCGATGTTCGATCCGACAACGTTGCCGACGGCGAGCTCGGCCTCGCCGCGGAAGGCGGCGTCGAGGCTGACGGCCAGCTCGGGAGCGCTGGTGCCGAACGCGACGACGGTCAGTCCGATCACGACGGGAGAGAGACCTGTGCGGGCTGCCAGCCGGGCTGCGCCACGCACCAGTGCTTCGGCCCCGACCACCAACGCGGCGACGCCGATCGCGAAGAAGAAGCCGGTCGAGAGGTCCATCAGCCTGCCAGTCTGGCGGGGAAGCCGTCGATGCCAAACGTCGAGCGGTCGGCGTTCGTGGGTTGTTCGACTCGGTGGGTCAGCCGCGCTTCAGACGCCGCAACCAACTCTCGCTGTATCGCAGCCGGCGCTCGAGTTGATCGACGGTTGCGGTCGACACCTTGGAGACTCCGGCCAGGTTGTTCATCTCGCTCTGGATCCGCGCGTGTCCCCAACCCGTGATGTCCACCAGGCGCTTGGCAACGTCGGCGTTGCGCGTACGTAGGTCGTCCTTCTGTTCGGCGATGCTGAGCTTGCTCCACCAAACGAGTCCGGAATCTGTGGGTATATCAGGCAACTCGATCGCCAGTGTCGAGTCGTCAGCGAACACGGGCTCGGTCGGGTCAGGCTCCGAGTCGAAGTGGTGAGGGTCAAACATCTGTACGCCAGATTCGGTGACGGTATGAAACTTCACGCCAGTCGCTGTCGACGAAACGACCGAGAACAGCGAGAGCTGTTCGAACAGGTCGTCGACGTTGGCTTGGCTGTCGAATTCGCCGTCAGGGGAAAACTCGTCGTCGCCCTCGGATGGTGGCCGCAGGATGTGGCGGCGCGCTTCGGCAATTTGGAAGGCGTGATGCCGTAGGCGTGGGTCGTCAGGAACGTAGACGTACGCCTTCTGGCTGGGCCGTCCGGCCTGCCATCGAACGAAACGCCCCACGGCCTGCCGGAAAAACAACTCGGTCGAAGTGGTGGTGGCGTACACCCCGACTCGCAGCCGGGGGATGTCGACACCCTCAGAGACCATCCGAACCGCTACCAACCATGGTCGGTCGTTGGCGGTGAACTCGGCGATCTTCTTCGACGCCAGCGGATCGTCGCTGACGACGACATCGGCCGTGGTGTTGAAACGGTTTCGTAACAGCCGGGCGATCGCCTGGGCATGATCTTGGTCGATTGCGATTACTAGTCCGCCGGCATCACGTTGGTCTTGGCGGATCTGGCGCAATCGATCGTGGGCCTGGCCAAGCACGGTGGCGATCCAGTCGCCGTCGAGGCTGAGCGCCGTTCGCAACCGGGCAGAGACCTGATCGCGGGTTAGTTCGTCGTTGAACGTGGCGCGCAGCACATCGCCTGACGGCGTGCTCCATTCCATCTGTCCGTCGACGCGGGGAAAGTAGACGGGTCGTACGACGCCGCCGTCGCGCAAGGCGTCGGCGTATCCGTAGGTGTAGTCGCTGTGGGCGAGATCTCCCTCGGCGGTGACGTCGTAGCGGACGAACGGAATCTTGGCGCTGTCGCTGCGGAATGGAGTGCCCGACAGCGAGAGTCGCTTGGCCGACAACTCGAAGGCGCGTCGAATCCCGTCGCCCCACGCCCGCTCGTGACCGGCGTGGTGGATCTCGTCGAGAATCACCATTCCGTCGGCTGCCAGTCCGCGCAGCTTGTCGGCGGCGTCACCTGTCGCCACCTGCTGGTACGTGGTGACCAGACCGTGGACGTCGCGTGCCAGCCCCTGGCCGGGAGCCCAGTCCGGGTCGAGCTGGAGGCCAAGTCGGTGGGCTGCCAGCGACCATTGCACCTTCAGATGGCTGGTTGGGGCGACCACGATCAGGCGCCGACGTTCGTCGGCGAGTGTGGCCCTTGCGCAGGCTAGGGCGAATGTCGTCTTGCCCGCCCCCGGCGTGGCGACGGCCAGAAAGTCGGGGTGCTCGTTGGCGCGGAACTGGTCGAAGGCGATGCGCTGCCAGGGGCGGAGGGTGACGGTGCTCACGGGAGGTGAAGTATCAAGCGTGCAGGGGCGAAGGCGAAGGGTCAGAGACGGACCGTCGAGTCTGGCCGGTGGCGACCGAGCGACCAACCTGACCTACCGGTTTTCGTGGCTACCGAGAGTGCAAGCGGGAGCTACGTCAGTCCGCCCGTCGACTCCTTGGCCCGGCCGGACTCACCGACACTGGCACTGCAACGGTTGATCGGCTCGCGTATGCCTCACTCGATGCGCATCCGATGAGAACCAGCTGCTTTCTTACTCGAAGGAGTTGTCTCGCATGCCTGCAACCCTCTCCGTGTCCGACCTTACTGTCGTTCGCGGCGCCCGCCCGGTGCTCGACCACGTCGACCTGATCGTGGCTCCTGGCCGTCGGATTGGCGTCGTCGGGCCGAATGGTGTCGGCAAGTCGACGCTGCTCGCGGCATGCGCCGGCCAGGTACCGAGTGACTCTGGTCATGTGCGGACCCGCACGATCCGACTCGACCGCGGCCAGGTCGTCGCCGACGAAATCGCCTAGAGCGGCTGTCATTGTGGCCCTTGTCAGGGTGACCGCGTCCCGTCAGCGGCATTCGGCAGCACCACGACACCGATGCTTCTGTAGCGACAGCGATCGAGCAAATGCCGGTTTGCGCCGGTGACCGCCGGGGATTCCGCCGCACTGGGTGTAACAGCCCGTCGGTAGCCTCGAGAGATTGCTGATCATCCCGTGCTCGGAACATTCTCGCCGGCCGTTCGCGAATGGTTCGCGTCATCGTTTCCGGCGCCCACCCCACCCCAGATCCAGGGTTGGCCACATATCGCGGCAGGCGACCACACACTGATCTGCTCGCCGACCGGGTCAGGCAAAACCCTGGCTGCCTTCCTGGCCTCGATCGACAGGCTGGTCACGTCGCCTCGACCGGAAGAACGCACGCACCGCACCCGAGTGCTCTACATCTCGCCGCTGCGGGCGCTGGCGTTCGACATCGAAAAGAACCTGCGTGCCCCTCTGATCGGCATCCAGTTGGCGGCCGAACGAATCGGCGAGCGATTTACAGCTCCCGCAGTGGCGATGCGAACGGGCGATACACCGTCGAACGATCGACAGAAACTGATCCGGCGTCCACCCGACCTACTGATAACGACACCCGAGTCGTTGTACTTGATGCTCACTTCGGCGGCCGGCGAGACACTGCGCGGCGTCGAGACGGTGATCATCGACGAGATCCACGCCATGGCCACCACCAAGCGCGGCGCACATCTGGCGCTTTCGCTCGAGCGGCTGGAAGAGCTCACCGATCGCCCACCGCAGCGGATCGGCCTGTCGGCAACTCAGCGTCCGCTCGAGGAAACGGCGCGGTTTCTTGGCGGTTACACCATTGCCGACACACCGCGCACGGTGCGCATCGTCGACACCGGTACCAGCAAGCAACTGCAGGTCGAGGTCGTCGTGCCTGTCGAAGATATGGGTTCACCCGGCGACGCAGCGGCGCCGATCGGCCAGCCGGGCAGCGGCGAGCGGCGATCCAGCATTTGGCCCAGCATCTACCCGCGCGTGCTCGAACTGGTGCTGTCACACCGCTCCACGATCATCTTCTGTAACGCCCGCCGCGCCGCCGAACGGCTGGCCGCCAAGTTGAACGAGTTGGCCGAGCAGCAGGGGATTGGCGTCGATCCCGATACCGGACTGATGACCGAAGACCTCGTCAAGGCGCACCACGGCTCGATCGCCCGCGAGCAGCGTGTGGTCATCGAAGACCAGCTCAAACGAGGTGTTTTGCGAGGGATTGTCGCTACTTCTTCGCTCGAGCTCGGTATCGACATGGGTGCCGTCGACCTCGTGATCCAGGTCGAGTCACCCGGTGCGGTCAGCCGCGGGTTACAACGGATCGGTCGCTCTGGTCACAATGTTGGGCAGCCCAGCAAGGGTTCGATCTTCCCGAAACACCGAGGCGACCTGATCGAGGCGGCGGTCGTGGCTCGCCGCATGATCGATGGCGAGATCGAGCACTCGCGCTACCTGCGCAACCCGCTCGACGTGCTGGCCCAGCAGATCGTCGCGCACACGGCCGCCACCGGCGACGTCACGGTGTCCGAGCTGGCGGCGCTCGTTCGACGCAGCGCCAACTTCCACGACCTAACCGACGAACTTCTGGCCAATGTGCTCGACTTGTTGGCAGGGCGCTATCCCAGCGAGGAGTTTTCCGAGCTGCGGCCGCGCATCGTATGGGACCGCGTCAACGACATCGTGCGGGCCCGCGACGGCTCGAAACGACTGGCCGTTACGAGCGGCGGCACGATTCCCGACCGGGGGCTGTTCGGCGTGTTCCTGCCCGATGGCACGCGGGTCGGCGAACTCGACGAGGAGATGGTCTACGAGAGCCGCCCTGGCGAAAACTTCATTCTCGGAGCGTCGACGTGGCGGATCGAGGACATCTCCTATGAACGCGTGACCGTCACGCCGGCCCCCGGTCAACCCGGCAAAATGCCGTTCTGGCACGGCGACCGCCCAGGCCGGCCACTCGAGCTCGGCCGGGCGCTCGGTGCGTTCATACGCGAGATCCGGGCGATGCCCGAGCAGCAGGCGAACAAGCGGCTGATGGATCACTATGCACTCGACGCTTTCGCAGCTGGCAACGTGGTGCAGTACCTGGGCGAGCAGGCCGAGGCGACAGGGGTTGTGCCCGACGACCGCACGATCGTCGTCGAGCGGTTCCGCGACGAGATCGGCGACTGGCGTGTGTGCGTGCTCAGCCCGTTCGGCACCCCCGTGCACGCTCCGTGGGCGATGGCGATCGAGCGCCGTCTGATCGATCGTTATGACCTGCCGGTCGAAACGATGTGGGGCGACGACGGCATCGTGATCAGGCTCCCCGAGTCGGCTGACGCGCTCGACATCGACGTGTTCCTGATCGACCCGGCCGACATCGACGAATTGGTCGTCTCGTCGCTCCCGCAGACTTCGCTGTTTGCGGCACGTTTCCGCGAATGCGCCGGCCGTGCGCTGCTGCTGCCTAGGCGGCGTCCCGACAAGCGCACCCCGTTGTGGCAGCAGCGCCAACGCGCCGCCGACCTGCTGGCGGTGGCGTCGAAGTACCCGACCTTCCCGATCCTGCTCGAAACCTCTCGCGAGTGTCTGCAAGACGTGTTCGACGTACCGGCGCTGCGCGAGGTGCTCGGGCAGCTGCAATCGCGTCAGCTGCGTTTGGTGCAAGTCGACACGGCCGCCTCCAGCCCGATGGCGTCGAGTCTGCTGTTCAACTGGATCGCTCAGTACATGTACGAAGGTGACGCGCCGCTGGCCGAGCGCCGCGCGGCGGCGTTGTCGCTCGATCGCGACCTGTTGCGAGAGCTGCTCGGAGCCGAAGAGCTGCGCGAGTTGCTCGACCCGGGTGTGTTGGCCGACGTCGAGCTCGAGCTGCAATGCCTGACCGACGGTCGGCGTGCCCGTTCTGGCGACGAACTCCACGATGTGCTGCGCAAGGTCGGTGATCTCACGGCGGCCGACGTCGATCTGCGCTGTGAGGCGGCATCTGGGGCCGAGTGGTTGACCTCGCTGCTCACCGGGCGGCGTGCGATCGAGATCGGGATCGGCGACGACGTTCGGTTCGCCGCCGCCGAAGACGCCGCCCGCTACCGGGATGCGCTCGGCTGCTCGTTGCCGCTGGGTTTGCCGATCGCGTTCACCGAGCCTGTGGTTCGTCCCCTCGAAGAGCTCGTCGGACGATACGCCAGAACCCACGGACCGTTTCTCGCCGCAGATGTTGCACGCAGGTTGGGCGCTCCGATCGAGCGGATCGAGGGGGCGATCGCCGCCCTGGTCAACGACGACCGCGTCGTGCTCGGAGAGTTTCGGCCTGATGGCGTGCAGCGGGAGTGGTGCGATGTCGATGTGTTGCGGCAGCTTCGCAGGCGCTCGCTGGCGGTATTGCGCAAGGAGGTCGAGCCGGTCGAGCAGGAGGCACTGGCCCGCTTCGTCCCGGCTTGGCATGGCATTCCGGCCCAGCGGCGCGGTGTCGATTCGCTGGTCGAGACGATCGGCATGTTGGCCGGTGCGCCGATCGTGGCGTCGACCCTCGAACGTGATGTGTTGCCATCGCGGATCGTCGCCTATCGCCCGGCGACGCTCGACGAGATGTGTACCTCCGGCCAGGTGGTGTGGGTCGGTGTCGGTTCGATCGGTGCCGGCGATGGTCGAATCCGGCTCTGTTTCGCCGACCAGCTGGCGCTCTTGGCGCCCGGCTGGGACCAGGCCGAGGCCCCCGACAACACCATCCACCACGCCCTGCGAGCCCACCTGGCCTCACGCGGGGCAAGTTTCTGGGGCCAACTGCGCGAGGCGGCGCCCGACGCGACCGACGCCGAGCTACTGGTCGCCCTGTGGGACCTGGTGTGGTCTGGGGAGGTCACGAACGATTCGCTGGCACCTCTGCGAGCCTTGCTGGCTGGTGGTGGAGTGGTGCTCAAGCGCGCGCCGAAACGGTCATGCAAGCGTA
>FLOH01001482.1_pt1 | contig 36627 bp, 34 predicted proteins | sample 756751 | NCBI WGS metagenome assembly FLOH01 (sample SAMEA4026879, study PRJEB14308) | marine metagenome | biome: coastal water; material: water | depth 74 m
GATAGTTACAAAAAGATAAGGAAAACAACCATGCTCACCAGACAGCACACCATCCACTTCATTCTAGCGCTGGCCTTTACCCTGCTCCCCTTGACCAGCGCCCAGGCTCAAATCCAGACCGAAACCCAAGCCGAAGCCCAGGTGCCAGCCGAAGCCCTGGTGCCAGCACCAGCGGATGAACCGCTCCAACTCCAATGTGGCCCCCTGCTGGAGAGCCAATGCCAGAGCTGCCATTACCTGCCCCGGGTCTGCCTTCAGGTAGACAAGAGAAGTAAACGGGGCTGGAAGGCAACCATGCGGGTCATGGTCCGCCGTGGCGCCAAGATCAGCCAGGAAGACCAGGGCCGGCTCATCGACTGCCTAGCTGAAGCAGATCAGGGCATTGTGGCCGCCTGTAAAAAGTAGGGGCTCCACACCAAAAACAAAAGGTAGTCACCTGCCACCCATAAGCAGATAAAACTCATTTTCTTCGGGTAGTTAGAGCAAAACAAGTTTCCGCTCTCGCGGGATTGACAGATTGTTGTCAATCCTGGACATGGAGGGAGACGCAAAAAGCTGTCGACAAGGGCTGCAAAAATTGTTCATATGTTCAGATTGCTAACAAGAGCAACTGACATCATCATCAATCAATGTGCATCAGGAGGGAACAATGGAAGATCACGGACACGCAAGACCTGAAGAAGACCACTCTGTTACCGTCAAGGTTGGGATCTTTTTTGTCGTAGTACTCATCGCACTGTTTATCATCGGCGCGATTAACTAATCCATCCCGATCACACAATACATCGTACAACCATATGCCGCGCGGAGTCTCGACTCCGGGCGGTTTTGTTGTTTATTTGTAAACACAAGAAACAATGGCCCAGAAAAAAACCTACGCCGTGGCCCGAGGGCGCAAGACCGGACTGTTTACCAATTGGCCAGAGGCCGAGGCCCAGGTCAAGGGCTTTGCCGGGGCAAGATTCAAGGGTTTTGGTAGCAGCCAGGAGGCCAAGGACTGGCTCCAGGAACAAAGCCAGTCCAACGGGACAGTGGCCAATGCCAGCGCAGGGGCCAGGACGCCGGTGCGTAAAAAAACCGTTCCCGCAACCTCTTCCAAGTCAAGGGGCCAGGCCCAAGGCCAGGCAACAGCTAACGGGGCAACAGGCACAGGGAACTCCGCTGATGATTTCAGCGGGATTCTCATCTACACGGATGGCGGTTGTTCGGGCAACCCGGGGCCAGGTGGCTATGGCGCGGTCATCCGCCAGCAGGGCCAGGAGGTGGAGTTGAGTGGTGGCTTCCGCCTGACCACCAACAACCGCATGGAGATGATGGCCTGCATTGCCGCCCTCCGCTCCCTGAAGGGCAGCAGGCAGGCCATCACCCTCTATTCAGATTCAAGCTATGTGGTCAATGCCATCACCAAGGGCTGGGCCAAGTCCTGGCAGCGACGCGGCTGGGTCAAGTCCGATGGTAAACCGGCCCTGAACCCCGATCTCTGGCAGGAACTCCTGGAGTTGATCGAACCGCTCAAGATCTCCTTCCACTGGGTCAAGGGGCACTCGGGCAACCCCCTGAACGAACGGTGTGACCGCCTGGCCGTGGCCGCAGGCAAGGGCGACAAGCTGCAGCCAGACACCCCCTACGAACGGTACAAAAGCTTGGTCGGCGATTGAGTCATCCCCGCAGTTTTACAAGTTCATCAATCCCTACTCCCCTGGCTCGAGATGGTTCAGGGCCTGACGGATATGGGCACAGAAGATCTCGGCAATGCCTGGCAGCAGGCCAATCCCCTCCTGGATCAACTCCACCTCCAGCCCAGCCCGGTGCAAACGACTCCCCCAGGAATCGGGCCCAGCGCCCACCAGATCGCGTTTGAAGTGCATCCCGGCCGTCAGCAGAAAAGGAATAAGACAGACCCGTCGATGATCGTCAGCGACCATCCTGGCCACCACCTCATGGGCTCCTCCGGGAAACTTCTCCACCACTCCAACAAAGACACGACGACCAAAGCGTCGGCGCAGATACAACTCCAAGGCCGGAAAGGCGGTCCAGGCCGGATGGACAGTGCCGTGACCCACCAGGAGGATTGCCTGCCCGGGCCGAGCCTTGATCAACGGGGCCAGGGAGTCAGCAAGCGCCCCATAATCATCTGGGGTATACAATAGGGGAGTGCCCACGGCCGTGGCCAAGCGAGCGCGCGAACAGAGATGCCGCAGACGGACATAGCCGGCCGCAGGCAGGAGATGGAGCGACTGGACCACTGCCCCCTGCATTCCCTGGCTGGCCAGCTGCTCCAAAACCACGGCCGGAGGGGGAAAAAAATCCTGCCCCTCTGACCTCGCCAACTCCCGAACCCGATCCGACGTTCCAGCCCAGAATAGCGGATGATCACCAAACTCATTCCTGACCACCCGCTCAAGATGGTTATAAACCGCGCGGGAGGCGGTGGTGCTGCCGTAGGCGGCCATGACGATCGGAGTCTGTCCCACGGGGATACCTCATTGATTTAAAGGATGAAAGCATAATTTCCATCATCACTTTAGATGATCTTAAACCGAGGCGCACTTCTTTTTTAAAAATACCACAGAGTAGGAAAAAAATTTGAACCGGCCATCATCCCGGGATGATTGTTTTTTTAAACCAAAGGGAGCGGAAGGGCGGGAAAACTCAAAAGATAATTCATTGACATGCTGTCGCAAATGCGATAGTACAAATTATTGAAGTCTATTTTCTTATGGTAGTTTCCTTACGCAGGAAACCCTACAGACATGGGCTTCAAGCAACCCCGTTGCTGTGTATGACATCCGGTTTGCGGAAAAATCGGGCGCCGTAAAAATTAAAATTAGTAGGAGGGAACAATGGTAAAAAGATTTTCTATGCTGGCTCTGGCCGGTCTCATTGCACTGCCGGCTTTAGCCTCAGCCAGCGCAGGCCCCAACCCCAATGACCTCGAGCGCAAGATCGAAGAGTTGAGCCTCCAGCTCGACCAACTCAAGGCCTCAATGGCCAAACAGGCCGAGAACAACGTCACCCAAGCTGCCTTTGCCGACCTCTCCGACACCGTAGATGGCCTGGACGAGCGCTCAGAAGCCTGGGACCTCTCTTCCCGCTTCACCTTTAACGGCGACTTCCGTTCACGTTTGGATTCCCTTGATGCCACTTCAGCCAGCGCGTACAGTGCCGGTGATGTTGCTGCAGGTATGGCTATGGCCTTAGCAGCTCCAGTCGATATGGGCGGCTTTGGTGCTCCTGGTCCTTATGATTTAGCATCATTCCAAGCAGCTATGGCAGGTTTTAGTTCATATACGGCAGCTCAACGAGCTGGTATGTTTGCCGATATGGGAGTACTTCCTACTGCTGCTGCTGACTACAACAATGACACCGTCTTCACCAACCGCTTCCGCCTGAACATGCGGGTTGCCGCCACCGAGAACGTCGAGTTTAAGGGCCGCCTGGCCATGTACAAGGCCTGGGGTATGCAGAGCAACCCAACCGCCGACGCCGGTGGACCTTACACCATGGATAGCTTTTCCTGGGACGGTAATATGAGCCGTCAGCCCGGTGACAGCGCCCTCCTGGTAGATCGCGCCTTCCTCAACTGGAACAATATCGCTGGTCAGCCCATGTGGTTCTCCATTGGTCGCCGCCCCACCACAGACGGCCCTCCTGCTCACATCCGCATGGGTTCAGACACCCGCCTGGCCACCCCTGTTTCGGTCATGGACTATCCCTTTGACGGTATCTCCATGGGCTATGCCTACCGTTGGGCCAATGAAGACATGGGTACCGGTCGTATCCGTTTCTGCTACGGTCGCGGCTTTGATGCTGGTATCGAAACCGATGGCACCGGTCTCAACGATATGGATTTTGCCGGTCTGAGCTGGGATGTCCTGAAAAAAGGTGACCGTTTCCTCAATATCCAGTCCTTCATGGCCTACAACCTGGTCAACACCCCAGATGGCGTCACTTTCGCTAATCCATTTGAAGTTGCATATGTCATAGATCCAACTACCGGTACGGAAAGTGCTATATTTGCTGGCGACGGAATCCTTGACAAGGCCAATCTCGGCGACATCATGCACACATCTGCCGTTTATCACGACAAGATCGGCAACATCAACTACTATGGCTCAGCAGCCTGGAGCCGCACCATGCCTGATGGCTACGATGAAGTGGGTAACTCCCTCCTTGGTTCCTGGTGGGCCCCTGAGGAAGACCAGGATGGCTACATGATCCAAATCGGCGCTCGTTATGACATGGACGACCTCGGCCTGAAACTGGGTGCTGAGTACAACCAGGGCTCCGAGTACTGGGTTTCCATGTCTCCCGGACATGACGACCTTTACAACTCCAAACTGGCCACCCGTGGTAATGTCGTCGAGCTCTACGGTATCTATGACCTTCCCGGTGCCGCTGTCTCGAAATTCGGCAGCGCCTTCATCCGCTTCGGTTACCAGCATTACGAGTATGACTTCACCGGTAGCGGCAGCTGGCTTGGCGCCCCGGTTGATCTCGACGATCTGGCCAGCGATCCCTTCAACGCTCAGTTCTTCGCCCCGATCGAGTCTCAGGATCAGTTCTACGTGACCTTTGAGGCCACCTTCTAATTCAGTTTTCTGAATAGATCCAACACCTGAAAGGGGGCAGGTACCGTATCCGGTACCTGCCCCCTTTTTTTATGCTCTGCTGATATCAATGAAAACCCTGAACAAACACCAGGCACCCTGGGACAGCCACCTGGTCATAGCCACCTGCCTTGACCGGTACCACGGCATGAGCCTCACCCCCTATGATTCACTCAACCTCAGCTTCGGGGTGGGCGACCTCCCTGAAACCGTCCAGGCAAACCGCCAGCTCATTAAACAAAGGCTCAACATCCCCCTGCTCGCCTCGGCCCGGCAGGTCCATGGCGACCAGATCCTGACTCTTGACCAAACCCTCACCCGTGACCAGGAATTTGACGGCTATGACGCCCTGATCAGCAATCAACCCGGCCTCGGCCTGATGATCCAGCAGGCCGATTGCCAGGCCGTCCTCCTCTACGATCCGCTGACCCCAGCCGTGGCCGCCATCCACTGCGGCTGGCGGGGCAGCATCATGAACATCATCACCAGGACCATCCAGGCCATGGTGAACACCTTTGACACCAACCCAAGCAGTCTCAAGGCCTTTATCTCACCCTCGCTGGGGCCCTGCTGTGCCGAGTTCATCAATTACCGCACCGAGCTCCCCGCAGCCCTGTACAGCTTCCAGGTCCGCGCCAATCATTTTGACTTTTGGCAGATCTCGCGCATGCAGCTGGGCCGCGCCGGAGTGCAGCCAGAAAACATAGCTCAGGCCGGAATCTGCCCCGCCTGTTCTCCGGACTATTTCTCCTACCGGAGGGCCTGCCGATCCAGTAATGGCATCACCGGCCGCAACGGGTCCATCATCGCTTTGAAATAACAGTCCACCGACAGTCAGTGGCGTCCGGTCAGGAAATTGTGATAGGTCTTTTCTGTCAACCAGCCTTGGTGGCAACCACTTACGTGCGTTGTGTCATCCCCGAATGTTGTTATCGGGGATCCAGTAAAAGAAAAGTCCCTGGATTCCGGCTAACCTCCATCTCCGCGGGCGGGAACAACGAAGCATGAAAGATATTTTTGTCATTCCGGCATTCTTTTAGCCGGAATCCAGGAATTAGCCATATTTGCCTTGCTGGATCCCGGCTAACAGCCTGCCGGGATGACGAATTTTAATAATGGTTAATCTGGTTCTTTCATATAAAAAACATGCCGGATAACGGAAATTCCAACCTGGAGAAAAAGCCTATATCGCCGCCTGCACGAGAATGAGGTAATCATACTGTTTTTAAATTGTTACGAATGCAGGAAACAACGATTGACGGATTGCTTGTAGGGAGAGATTATCGAGCGCAGGAAACGACTGACGAACGAAATTCGACGATCATCGGGACATGATCTGAAAGCTGGATATCCGGAACCTGGCATTTTACCGCCTCGAGCTCCGGACTATGAAGGATGAAATCAAGCTGGCGGTGCGGTGCATGACTGGGATAGGAAGGCCTGGCCTCGGGGTTGGAATCACAGAGGCCAGTGGCAGCCAGAAAAAGATCCAGCTCCCGATTCCCGCCAAAGGTGTTAAAATCTCCGGCCACAATTACTGGTTTCTGCCGATGCATGAGCAATCGATGCAGGTGCTCCAACTGCAGGTGGCGATGTCGGTATTTGAGGGAGAGATGAACAATGAAAACGATGGCATCGGCAAGCTCCACCTCAATCACCAGTCGCTTGACCCCTTCGCTGAAATAATGGAAGCGATGGCTGATGATAGGCGCCCGGCTCAGCAGGGCATTGGACTGCTTGTTGAGGACCGGTACCCGCTGGGCCAGCGAGGCATTGCTGTACTTGCTCTCCACCACATGGGAATAGCCCAGATCCTGGGCCAGACGCTCGGCCTGACAACTCCAGCCGCAACGATAGGAACCAGAATCCACCTCGATCAGGGCCACGATATCCGGATCGACAGAACGGATATAGGCAGAGATCTGGGCCAGCTTGGTGGCCGTGGTCTTAAAGAAACCGGCATAGGGCAGGGGCAGGTGATAATTGGCCCCGCGGCCAGTGGCATAACGGATGTTGTAGAGGAGGACTCGCATGGACGGAATAATACCTGTTTCCAGGGAAATTCACAACCAACAGCAAGAAAAAGTCATGGCCCCAAGCCCGGGCTTTTTTCCCGCCAGCCAATATGGTACAGTGCCCCAAAACATCTCCCAACTCTCCGCAATTAGCCCCGCATTCTCCAAGGGCAGTAACTGTGTATTGTAACCTCGATGAATGCTTACCCAAGGGATACCACCATGACCACCATCAAAATCGGATCACGCAAAAGTAAGCTTGCCATGTGGCAGACTGACACGGTCGCAGCCATGCTCGAGGCCAGCGGCCTGACCACCCAAATCAGCAGCATGGAGACCCGTGGCGATAAGATCCTCGATGTCTCCATCGCCAAGATCGGGAGCAAGGGCGTCTTCACCGAAGAGTTGGAAGACCAGCTGGCCAACGGCAGCACCGACATCGCGGTACACAGCGCCAAGGATATGCAATCGATCCTGCCCGAAGGCTTTGAGCTGATCGCCTTCACCGAACGTGAAAAGGTTAACGACGTCCTGGTTGCCCTGAGAACCGATATCGACATGGACGATCCGGAACGGCCGCTGATCATCGGCACCTCGTCGGTGCGGCGCAAGGCCCTGCTCAGACATTACTACCCCCATGTCCAGACCGTGGAGATGCGCGGCAACCTCCAGACCCGGATTCAAAAGATGCGCGATGGCGCCTGCGATGCCCTGATCCTGGCCTATGCCGGGGTCAAGCGCATGGAATATGACGAGATGATCGTCAAGGTCTTTGATGAGACCGAGTTCATCCCGCCCGTGGGCCAGGGCTGCATCGCCATCGAGGCCGCCGGGACCTTGGATGCGGGCAAGGTCGAACAGGTTCGCCGCTGCCTCAACAATCCGGACAGTGAAAGCTGCCTCCTGGCCGAACGGGCCTACCTGCGCAAGCTCGAGGGCGGCTGCTCAATCCCGGCCTTTGGTCTGGCCATCCTTGATGGCGACCAACTGCACCTGACCGGCGGCCTGGCCAGTCTTGACGGCAGCACCATCCTCAGCAGGACCGAGAGTGGCCCAAGGGATGAGGCGGAACTGATTGGCCAGCGTCTTGGTGATTACATCCTTGCGAACGGTGGACGTGAGATGCTGGTTGAGATTCGGAAAGAGCAGGGCTGACCTCGGAACAAAGCAGCCAAAAGATGGTTTGGGGGTAGCTGAGCGGCCGGGGCGGGGAGCCCTTTCGCCGGCTAAGCTCCGCCTGCACCGTTCTGCGAACGTTGCAGATACGCCGGCAAAAGGACTTCCCACCCCGACCTTGGGTCTTTCCTGGAATGGCAGGAATCCGGGTTTGGTGGTTCCTTAAACAGATGATCCCGGCAGAATGCTGGAGTCAGGGGGCGAAGGTGGCTGAACTGCGTATTCCAGGCCGCAGGCCTGGGCGGAGCCTTAGCAGGGCAGTCACCTTCGCCCCCTGACGGACTCCCCCACAACCTCTCAACCCCACAACCCCCTACCCTAAAGCAAACCCAAACCAAATATCAACTCACCGCCAGCTGGGCCGCACAAAGTCGACGCAGCCAATCCAGCCATTGATCAAACCCAGCTCCGCTCACAGCCGAGCATTCAATTGTCTCCAGATCCGGATTAATCTGCAAGGCCTCACGCCGAGCCTCATCCAGGGAAAAATCAAAGTAGGGCAGCAGATCGGTCTTGCTGATCAGAAAGAGCTGCGAAGTACTGAAGGCCTTGGGGTACTTGGCTGGCTTGTCCGAGCCCTCGGGTACCGAAAGCGCCACCATCCGCTGATGTTCGCCGAGATCAAAGGCGGCCGGGCAGACTAGATTGCCGACATTCTCGATAAACAACAGGCGAATATCCTTGCCGCCCACCTCCTGTTCCAACAAATGGAAGCCGCGATGGACCTGGGCCGCATCCAAGTGACAGGCACCGCCGGTGGTTAACTGGACCGCTGGCACCCCCTTTGCCCGAATCCGTTCGGCATCCCGATCTGTCTCTATATCGCCCTCGATCACCCCGATCCGAATTTCATCATTCAGGGCCTCGATGGTCTTTTCCAGGAGGGTCGTCTTACCCGAGCCAGGACTGGAAATCATGTTGATGACCACCAGACCACGGCTATCGAAATGTTTCCGATTCTCCTGAGCCAAAGCCCGATTGGCCGCAAACAAACTCTCATAAACATCCACCCGCTGCCGGGTTCCACTTTCTTCATGTTCATGATTATGTTCATGAACACAGCCACAGGCATCACACATCTCTCACCTCATTACACGTCATTATCCTGCCCCAGGATGCCCCTGTCAGGAAATCAGAGACGGGGGAAAGGGGGTACCTGAACTGCGTATTCCAGGCCGCAGGCCTGGGCGAAGCTTAGCAGGGCAGTTACCCCCTTTTCTCCGTCGGGCCACCCTATCGCTCTCTGACCCAACTCCACTCACTCCATCTCCACCTGCCGCAAAACAACATCATCCCCACCCAGGGGAAATATATCACGCGAACCACAGCAGGGACAGTCCTCAGGTCGCGCATCACCATTCATTTCCTGCTCATTATCGCAATCACGGCAACCATAGCGCTGGGGCGACCTCAAGATCACCAGCTCGGCATCCCGGGTCAAGGGCGCAAGCGGGGCCAGGGCCTCAAAACCAAAACAAAACGAATCAACCACCACCCCAGAAAAAGGACCGATCTCCATGCTCACCCGGACGATCCGCTCGGCCCCATTCTCTGCGGCCAGCTTCTCCAACTGTGCCATTAAGCCCTGAACCAGGGAGAACTCATGCATCCTCTGCCACCACCTGTCGGATAAACAGACCATCTGCCTCCAACCGCCGGACAATCTGCTTGCCCAATTCAGCAACCCGAGGGGCAAGGGCCGGGGAAAGCTCCAGGCCACCGTCTAGGTCTTCGGGCACCACACAATAAAACTCCAGTTCAGCGGGCGCCGCGCCGCGCAGGCGGCAGATATCAAGGATCTCAAGAAAACCCAGCTGATGGGGCGACATCCGCCCCTTAATTCCGGAAGCCCGCAGCTCATCCCCCACAAACCTGTGGATGGAACCGGGCACTGCCGCCCCCATGGTGATCACATCAATGACCAGGATCGTGTCGTGTTCTTCCAGAAATGGGGCCAGATAGATGCCAGCGGTCCCAGCATCAAGCAGCTCCACACTCTCGGGAAACTGATATGTCTCTTCGAGATGACGGATGACATGCACCCCAAAGCCCTCATCAGAGAGCAGGAGATTGCCGATGCCAAGGATACCATAACGGGTTTTTGGTGTATTCATTTCAAGGGTACCTCAGCAGATACGGGGAAGGGGTTCGCCGTGCAGGGGCGTGATAATTCGGGTGCCGCCGATAACGGTGCGCATGGTCACCTGGGCCACGCGGCCCCCACGGCCAGCAGCCATGGTACCGATGATGGCACTCTCGCCTCCCCCCTCCTGGGCTTGAAGGAGTTCCAGGGCAGCGCCTGCCACCTCAGGGGCGACCACGGCCAGCAACTTGCCCTCGTTGGCCAGATAGAGTGGATCCAGGCCCAAGAGCTCGCAACCGCCACGAACCTCAGGGCGCAGGGGCAGGGCAGACTCATCAATCTCCACACTGCATCCCGCAGCCGCAGCGATCTCAGCGAGAACCGTGGCCACCCCACCTCGGGTGGGATCGCGCAGGACATGGACAGAGCCAGGTTTCAGGCCAGCAAGCAGGGCCGCAACCATGTGGTGCAGGGCCATGGAATCACTTCTGAGTTTCCCGCCAAGCGCCAGACCGGCCCGACAGGCCATAATGGTCAGCCCGTGATCACCCATGCTCCCGGAGAGGATGATCTTGTCTCCGGGCCGGGCCAGGTGCGAAGATAAGTCAACATCATCGGCCACCAGCCCCACCCCCGAGGTATTAATAAATATTTTGTCAGCCTTACCCCGGGGCACGACCTTGGTGTCCCCGGTCAGGATCGGCACACCGCTCTCCTTGGTGGCCCGGGCAACCGAGGCAATCACCCGCTCCAGCACCGCCATCTCCAATCCCTCTTCCAGGATCAGGCCCAGGGTCAGGCCCAGGGGTCGGGCGCCACGCATGGCCAGGTCATTGATGGTCCCGTGCACGGCCATGGACCCGATATCACCGCCGGGAAAGAAGAGGGGATCAACCACATAGCTGTCCGTGGTCAAGGCCAACCGCCCCGGCCCGTTGGGAATGACCGCACTGTCTTCAAGCGCTGCCAGGACCGGATGGTCGAGGTATTTAAGAAACAGGGAGCTGATCAGCTGCTGACTGGCCAGACCGCCACTGCCGTGATCAAGGAGGATGGTTTGTATGGACATGGTTTATTTTAATCTGAATCTGTCGATGAATAGTTATAATAGGCCGAACAGGTTCCCTCACTGGAGACCATGCAGGGGCCGACCGGGGTTGTGGGTGTGCAGCGCGAACCAAACAGGGGGCATTCAGGGGGGCGGGAGCGCCCCTGGAGGATTTGACCGCAGAGGCAGCCGCGGATCTCGGTGGCTGGTAACACCTCTATCCCCAGACATTCCTGGGCATCGTGGGCGCGATACGGGCCTCGCAAGCGCAGGCCACTGCCCGGAATGATGCCCAGACCGCGCCACTCCATGTCCACCGGCTCAAAGACCTCGGCCACCAGGGCCTGGGCCTGGAGGTTACCGGGATTACTGACCACCCGGGTGTAGCCGTTTTCAACCTCGGCCCGGCCCTCCTCGAGCTGGCGAACCAGGAGAAGCAGGGCCTGAAGGATATCCACCGGCTCAAAGCCCCCAACCACGCAGGGCAGATGGTATTGCTCGGCCAGGGGGGCATAGGCCGCAGCCCCGATAATGGCGCCCACATGGCCGGGACAGAGCAGGCCATCAATGGTCTGGGCTGGTTCAGCAAACAGGGCCATGAGCGGCGCTATCATTGTTTTCTGGGTGGTAAAGACCAGAAAATTATTCAAGCCCTCTGCCCGGGCCGCACGGATTGTGGCGGCAATGCCAGGGGTGGTGGTCTCAAAGCCGACCCCGAGAAAGACCACGGTTTCATCTGGATGATTACGGGCCAGAGTCAACCCGTCCATGGGCGAATAGACCACCTCTATCTGGGCACCCTGAGAGCGGGCATGGGCCAGGGAGGTACCGTTGCTGCCCGGCACCCGGACCAGATCACCAAAGGTGGCGATCCTGACTCCCGGACGACCGGCCAGGGTGAGAAAGGCATCAATATGGCCGGCCGAGGTCACACAGACCGGGCAACCAGGTCCGGAGACCAGTTCCAGCCCCTCGGGCAAGAGCGAGCGCAGACCACTGCGAAAAACGGCCATGGTATGGGTGCCACAGACCTCCATGATCCGGCGGGGCCGGGTCAGGGTGCGGTCCAGGGCCGCGGCCAGATCATGGGCCAGGGCTTGATCGCGAAACTCGTCTACATACCTCATTGAGGATTGTTCCTATCCTGCCGGTCAAGACCATCGGCCATCTCCTGCATCAGGCGGAGATTGATCCTGGCCTCTTCCGGCTCCAGGGTATGGATGGCAAACCCGGCATGGACAATCACATAATCACCCACCACAGGTCTCCGATCCACAATATCCAGGCGAACTTCCCGCTGGATTCCCTCAAGCTCAACCACGGCGGCCCAATCACTTATTTCACGAACCTGCATGGGTACGGCCAGACACATGGCGTAATCCTCCTATCACTGCTTGACCAAGCGAAATTCCGCCATCGTTCATGGGAATCCGCTGGCCGGTATAGACCTGAAATTCTTCCCGCTCCAGGGCAATGGTCAGCCCCTCTAAAAGTAATCGATTCTGCAGGCAGCCGCCAGCCAGGACCACGATTCGCTCCTGATCCTTTGGTGTAGTTTCAAGCACGGCCCGGGCCACGCTGTTAATCAACCAATGATGAAAGGCCAGGGCCAGCAGGCCAGGGTTGCTGCCCTTTCGAATCTGGGCGCTCAGTTGCTGGATCATCCCGGCGATCTCCATGCGGACTAGGCCGGAATCGTAACGCAGGGTTACAGGCAGATTTACTTGATCCGTGATCTGCTTGGCCAACTCGGTCTCCTTGCCCCTGTAGCTGGACTGGGTCCGTTGCGCCAGGGCTTCCAGCTCCATGGCCGCCTGGCCTTCATAATCAACAGTCTGACGCAGGCCAAGCAGGGCGGACACGGCATCAAAGAGACGGCCACAGCTTGAGGTCATGGGTGTATTCAGGCCCTGATCGATCATGGCTTGCACCACTCGCCGCTGACCAATATCGACGCCCTGCAGGGCCGGAACCAAGGCCGCATCCACTTCGCCAGCATGTATCAGTGCTGAAAGCCCCATACGCCAGGGCTGGGTCACGGCCGCATCACCGCCGGGCAGGGGGAGCAGATCAAAACTGGCCAGGCGCTCATAATGGCCTGGTTCGGCCAGGAGAATCTCGCCGCCCCAGATGGTTCCATCCGGCCCAAAACCTGTGCCATCGAGGGCCACGCCCACAACCCTGCCAGTCAATCCATGTTCAGCCATCACCGCCACCACATGGGCATGATGATGCTGGACCTGAACCAGTGGCAGCCCCAGTTCCTGGGCATAGCGGCTGCTCAGGTAATCGGGGTGGAGGTCGCAGACCACACATTCCGGTTCGATCCGTAACAGGCGCTGCTGAAGGGCAATGGACTCCTCATAAAAGGCCATGACCTCCAGACTAGCAAGATCACCAATGTGCTGACTGACCTGGGCGCTATTACCCGAGGCCAGGCAAAAGGTGGACTTGAGCCCGGCGCCACAGGCCAGAAGCGGTGGCAGGTCCCAGGGCAGATTCACCGGTTGGGGGACATAACCCCTGGCCCGGCGGATGAGATGCGGCCGCCCGGCCATGACCCGGACCAAGGAATCATCAATGCGATTAACAATCTCCCGGTTGTGGAGGAGCAACGCATCGGCGATGCCATGCAATTGCTCACGGGCCTGGTCATTGCTGGTACAGATAGGCTCCCCACTCCGATTCCCGCTGGTCATCACCAGGACGCTGGGACAGCCGGGTGTACGGAAGAGCAGTTCGTGGAGCGGGGTGTAGGGCAGCATCACGCCCAACTCATCAACGCCTGGGGCCAGGTTTGCGGCCAAGACAGGAGCGGAGTTTCGTGGCACCAGGACGATGGGGCGCTGGGGGCCAAGCAGCAGTTCTTCGCTGAGCAAATCCACTTCACAGGCCTCCCGCAAGCTGGCCAGATCAACGGCCATGACGGCCAGGGGTTTAGCGGGCCGCCTCTTACGCCTGCGCAACCGGGCCACCGCCTCCTGGCACGCGGCATCAACCACCAGATGAAAACCACCCAGACCACGCAGGGCCACAATCCAGCCGGCAGCCAGAGCTGTTGCCGCAGTCGCCAGCACATCCGCCGTCAGCACCACAGAACCCGAAAAATCATGCCAGGACAGGGCAGGGCCACAGACATGGCAGGCATTGGGCTGGGCATGAAAACGACGATCATAAGGATCGTCGTACTCGGCTTGGCAATCATCACAGAGGGGGAAGGAGCGCATCGAGGTCCCAGGCCTGTCATAGGGAATGGTCTCGACAATGGAGAAACGAGGGCCGCAATTGGTGCAGTTGATGAAGGGATAGCCATGGCGACGATCGGTCGGGTCGAACAGTTCCCGACTGCAATCGGGACACAGGGCCACATCGGGTGGAATCAGGGCATGAGTCGAGCCAGACCCGGTACTAACCAGGATAGTAAATTCCCCCTGGAGCGGGCTCCCCTGATCCAGGACCAGGGGAGCCCGCTCCAGGGAGTCAATACAGGCCAGGGGAGGGGCCTCGATCGTCAGTGCCGAGACAAAGGCTTCGAGGCGCTCTTGAGGAGCTTCGGCCTGGATAAGAACCCCCTCCCCTGTATTAGTGATGTTCCCGGCGATACCCAGACGCCGGGCCAGTCGATAGACAAAGGGCCGGAAGCCCACACCCTGGACCGTACCCCGGACGGTAATGGCCAGGCCCTCTGCACCCATTAACGGTTGTGTTCCTTAAACTTACGACCGCTGAAAATTGATGAAATCAGACCCTCTGGTGACTTGATCTCATTCCAGAGAACCAGGTAAATATGGATCAAGGCAAAAAACAGAAAATACCACATGAGGATATGATGAATAAAACGGCCCTGCTGCTGGCTGCCGAAAATCGCACCACCCAAACCCTGCCAAAATGAGCTCTCTGGATAGAGAAGAAAAAAACCACTGATCAGCTGGAACACGGCCACCAGCATGGTCAGGAGATAACTCATCCCGGCCAGGACATTATGACCCATGCGTTCTTCTTTGGTGGGGCTGAGGTAGAGATAATAGAGAAGGGTGGAAAACAGATTGCGGAGGTTGCGGCCTGTCACCGGCAACAGATCCCCCAAGCCCTCAAAACGATTGCCGAACAGAAACAAATAAATCCTGATCAGGATGGCACCGGTGAACAGATAACCAGCCGCAAAATGCAGATTACGCATGGCCAGCACAGGCATGGCCGCCACTCCCTCCAGAGTGGTGCCAGTCCACGGGCCGTTGATATACCAGCCGGTGATCGCCAGGGCTGTGATGGAAACGACCAGGGCCCAATGATAAATCCGGAGCAGCCAGCTCCAGACACGGACAGTCTCATAACTCATGACATCCTCCTTGGCCGGGATACGGCCCTTTCAGGAGCACGCAAATGCAGGGGGGCACGATGAACGTGCCGCCGCCAGGCACCCACCTTCTAAACCGCCTTGACCTTGATGGTCTCCCGCCCTTCCGGGTCGAGCAGATGCACGGCACAGGCGATACAGGGGTCAAAGGAATGGATGGTCCGCAGGACCTCCAAGGGCTGCTCGGCATCGGCAATGGGATTCCCCACCAGCGAGGCCTCGTATGGCCCTGGCTGGTCATTCTGATCGCGGGGACCGGCGTTCCAGGTCGAGGGGACCACGCATTGATAATTTTTAATCTTGCCGTCTTGGATGACGATCCAATGGGACAGGGCCCCGCGCGGGGCCTCGTGAATTCCAAAACCGCGCTGTTCGCCCTGAGGAAAGACCGGCTCCTCAAAGATGTCCAGATCGCCGCGACCAATGTTGTCTACCAGCAGATCCCAGTGTTTCAAGGACAGATCGGCCAACATCGAGGCCCGCACCGCCCGCGCCACATGACGACCAAGGGTGGAGTGAAGAACCTCTGGCCCAAGCGTGACTCCAGCCACTGAACCCACCAAGGCCAGGGCCTGATCCACGTTTTTGACAATCTCAACATGGCCCTGGGCATAGCCCACCATGAGCTGGGCCAGGGGGCCAACCTGCATGGGCCGCCCATTGAAGCGCGGAGCCTTCATCCAGGTATACTTGCCATCTGCGTCAAACTCGCTGTAATCGGGAACCGTCTCCTCTTCATAGGGATGGCGGGTCCAGTCACCCTTGTACCAGGCGCGGCTGATATTCTCGGCCACTCCGTCACGGAACGCGGCGTCATTAAAACTATCAATGGACGTCACTGTACTGAGATCACCATCAACAATGGTGCCACCGGGCAGATCAAACTTGGTGGACTTGGTGTCAAGGACCATATCAGGCACGGCCAGATAATTGGTCACCCCGGCGCCGTAAGGTAGCCAGTCGGCGTACAACGCCCCTATGGCCGCCACATCGGGCAGATAAACCTGCTGGATAAATCCTCTGACCTCTTCAGCCAGCTGCTTGATCCAGTAGAGACGCTCCATGTTCAAGGCCGTGGAGCTGTCCGGATTCAGTGCGGTGGTCACGCCGCCCACCACCACGTTTTGGATGTGCGGATTTTTACCGGAGATAATGGCCAGGGCCTGGGAGGCCTTGCGCTGATAATCCAGGGCCTCAAGATAATGGGCCACGGCCATGAGATTGGCCTCGGGCGGCAGCTTCATGGCCGGGTGTCCCCAATATCCACTGGCAAAGGGGCCAAGCTGACCGCTGTCAACAATACCCTTGACCTGATCCTGGACTGCCTTGAAGCGCTTGGCACTGTTATTGGGCCACTCGGACAGACTGCCAGCAAGGGCTGCGGTCTTGACCGGATCTGCCTGCAGGGCCGAGACCACATCCACCCAGTCCAGGGCAGAGAGGACATAAAAATGAACAATATGATCCTGCAGGGCATGGAGTGACATGACTATGTTGCGGAGGTACTGGGCGTTCATGGGAATCTCAAGCCCAAGGGCATTCTCCACGCAGCGCACCGAGGCCAAGGCATGGACCGTGGTACAGACCCCGCAGATCCGCTGGGTAAAGGCCCAAGCATCCCGCGGATCACGGCCCTGGAGGATGACCTCTATGCCACGCCACATCTGACCCGAAGACCAGGCCTTGGTCACCAGGCCCTGATCGACCTCAACATCGATCCGTAGATGACCTTCAATCCTGGTAATGGGATCTATGGTGATTCGTTGTGCCATAGTTTACACCTCCTCCTCGGTATCGTTACTGGAACATTTACATTGAGCAATTCGCTTGACCGCACCAACCACCGCATGAACGCCCACAGCGGCTGCAGTCAGGCCGAGGATTGTTTTACCGGCACCGTCCACGTCAGCGACCAGACCGCCAGGCAGCTTGACATCGGGCAAGCGCTCGTAAAAGGGGGTCATGGTGTCCCAGAACTCAGGCTCGGTACAACCAATACAGCCATGACCAACACTGACCGGCCAGACCCCCACGTCATTGAAGCGGGCCGTGGGACAATTGGCAAAAGTACTTGGGCCCTTACAGCCAACCTTGTAGAGACAATAGCCGTTGCGATGGCCATGGTCACCAAACTGCTCGGCAAAGCGGCCCTCGTCAAAATGGGCCCGCCGCTCGCACTGATCGTGGTTGCGACGCCCATAGGCAAAGAGGGGCCGACCAAGATTATCGGTGGGCGGCAGGCGCTTAAAGGTCAGGTAATGGAGGACGGTGCCCATAAAGGAGACCGGATTGGGCGGGCAGCCGGGGATATTAATGACCGGAGTTCCTGAGACCAGGTCCCGCACGCCCACCGCGCCGGTGGGGTTGGGTGCGGCGGCCTGAATCCCGCCAAAAGATGAGCAGCTGCCAATGGCAATGACCGCTGCGGCCTTGGGTGCCACCTCGGCCAGGATATCCATGGCCGTTCGTCCGGCAATCTGGCAGTAGATGCCATTATCTTTGGTGGGGATGGCCCCCTCGACCACACAGAGGAACTGACCTGCATATTTTTCCAGGGTATCGTGCAGACTCTTTTCGGCCTGATAGCCAGATCCGGCCATGACCGTCTCGTGGTAATCCAAGGAAATGATCTCCAGGATCAGGCGGCCTATATCCGGGTGTGATGAGCGCAGGAGGGATTCGGTACAACCGGTACACTCCTGAAAATGGAGCCAGATCACTGGCGGCCGCTGGGCTGAGGCAGCTGCCTCAACCATACGCGGGATCATGGCATCGGAGACTCCCAAGGCCGCAGCCACAGCCGTACAACCCTTGATGAATCCACGCCGATCCAGGCTCAAGTCCAGAATATTTCCCTTGTCACTGTCAGCCATCGCAACCTCCTCTTGGTGAAACTGTCTTCACCATCAGCATCCAAGAACACGGGAGTGGCAGTGACCATCCCCATGCCCAGCCAGATCGAGCAACAGAATTCAAAACACAAAGGGACTTTAATCAGCGCAGTTCAACAACACGCTAACCAAAAAGCCCCTGTGATTTCTTCATAAAAACAGGAAGTACCTTATTTCAATCTTATGTCCTGCAAAATATCTTTGTCAAAAGAAAAAAGACGGGGACTGTGGTAGACAAAAGGGAGGGAAGGGAAGTTCAGGAAAAATCGATTTGAATGCGGCAGGTTAGGACAATCGGGGATGTGAATAAAAAAAAGGCACAAACTTGAATATTTTTCTCAAGTTTGTGCCTCATACAGTCTATCTATTTTTCTTTCCACCATGGGAAGTCCGGTTTTTGAGGCCAAATATCCCATCTTTATGCTTCGCACTGAAGGCCGGACGGACACCTCCGCTGGACTGACGCTTGCGCCCACGGCCCGTGTCATGTCGCTCCGGTTTCTCAACCGCGATTGGCCTGACGACATCCAGGAGTTTGTCAGGGACCGCCTGTTCCCCGACGGCATCCTGCCAGCAGGCAAAAAAGAGGGCGCATTTCTCAAAATAGCTCTTCTTGCGCAGCCACTTGGGCCAGCCACCCTCCCCATCCCCATCCTGATGGTGCTGGATAAAATAGGGCAGGTTGGTCAGCAGGGTCACCATCTCCTGGCGACTGGAGCGGGGCAGGTTCAGCTGAGTGCCGATCTCTTCATCTAATGCCAGTCGTATTTTCTTGGAAAACTGGAAGGCCGCCGCCCCTTTCTGGCGCTGGGCAATCAGATCAAAACGAACATTGGCCCAGGGGATCAGGAGAAAGGCTATCAGAAAATCATGGTGCAGGGGCTGACCGCCACTCTCTTTGACCTTCATGGTCAGCCGATCAATGACCGCAACCACTCGGCGCAGCTGATCACAGCAGGATTCATCCCCACAGGCCTTTTCACACAGGGTTCGCTCGTAGAGGGGCAGGATATCAAACAAGAGACCGGAATTCAGGGCCAACTCAAGCCAGGCCTGCAAATAACCACCGTGCAGGTCCCTGAACAGCTCATCTCGCAGACGTGATGGCGGGCAGAGCGATAATTTCTGATGATGCTCACAAATCGTCTGCCAGCTCTGCTCCTCGATACGAAAATTATTGCGCGCGGCATGACGAATGGCCCGCAGCATGCGCACCGGGTCATTATTGATCCGACGGTCTGGATCACCGACAATCCGGACCAGGGAATGGTCAAGGTCAGCGATACCACCCACGTAATCGATGATCGTCTTGGTATCGATCTCGAAAAAGAGGGCATTGATGGTCAGGTCGCGGCGCTGAGCATCCTGATCCAGGGTGCCGAAGGTGTTGTTGGGGGCAAGGACCGCCTGAGGACCGTCCAGATCATGCTCGCTCAGGGAGCGCAGGGTCGAAACCTCGATGACATGATTGTTATGAAAAAAGACCTGAACCAGACGGAAACGGCTGCCAATGGTGCGGCTGTTGCGAAACAACTTGCGGATCTGCCCGGGTCGCGCATCCGTGCTGATGTCAAAGTCTTTGGGGGTACCACCACGATAGAGGTCGCGCACCCCCCCGCCCACCAGATAGGCGGCAAAGCCGGCCTCACCCAGACGACGGAGAACGGTCATGGCGTCGCGGTCGATCATCTCAAGGGTGATGGGATGCTCGGCGGGCAGAATCACCCGGGGAGCTGTACCTGCGGCTGGACTCTCGTCTGCCATCTGTTTCTGCAAATCAGTCATGTGTTGAATTTTCCCTCAAGCCGCAGGCGGGGCAAAACCGCGCCCCTCTTTGTAGACCGACTCGGCCTCGGTGACGAAACGACGGAAGATCTCGGCCACTGGCAGGATCTCTTTCATCTTGTAGGTGTTGGCCCCGGCAAAGACCAGGCCGTGCTCGACATCGCCGTCCCGGGCCATGCGCAGCCGCTCGCTGATGCAGTAATGATGGTCACATTTCTTCAGGCATTTGTATTCACACTTCTTGGTGCTCACATCCTCGCCTGCGGCCATGGCCCGGATAAAGGGAGTGTTGATGGCCCGCCCGGGCATACCCACCGGAGATGAGGTCAGGACGATATCCTCTTTCTTAGCATTGAGAAAGGCCTGCTTGAATTTGTCATCCACATCACATTCTTCGCTCAAGACAAAACGTGAGGCAATCTGGATGCCGTCGGCCCCATATTTATCCATCATCTCGGCCATTTCATAGCCGTTGGTGATCCCGCCCGCGGCTATAAGCGGCACCGACTTGACCACCTCACGGATGGCCGGGAAGATCTCGCGCAGAGGTTTGTCCGTGCCGAGATGGCCCCCGGCCTCAGTGGCCTCAACAATGATCGCCGCTGCCCCGAGGCGTTCGGCCAGTTTGGCAATGCCAGGTGTGGAGACGATCATGACGATGGGCATATTGTGCTCACGGCCAATTTTGAAGATATCACGGGAAAAGCCAGCGCCAGTGATGATGAAATCCGCCTTTGCCTCGATGGCCGCCATGACCGCATTCTGAAAATACTTCATGGCATACATGATATTGACGGCAACGATCCCCTTGGTGTTGGCCTTGGCCTTGCGGATATCGGCCTTCAGTTCTTCATCGGGAATAGCCGAGCCACCAATGACCCCAATTCCGCCACAATTGGCCACAGGAGCAGCCAGGGCCGCCGTGGAGACACGAATGGACATGCCACCCTGAATCAAAGGGATGGGGGCAGTCAGGCCAGCTATTGTTAACGATGGTAATTTCATCTTATCTATTTAACTCCTGTTGCTTCGGCTGAAAAAGGGGAATTTTATCAATTGCAAAAGCAAATAATGACCTTATTACCCACTTTTGTCAAGCATGAGTGCGTCTGCCAGCCGCTGTCCAGCCAAAATAATCGCCCCCATAAACAGAACGCTTCCCCCGGAGATAATGTGTTTTTTTGCGGACCAGAACCACCACCCTTGACTTTTTTCATAGTTTTCGTTTATTTTTAATTCTTTTTGCCCAATATAGACGAAACAGCAGTGGAGACAATAATTGTGAAGCTCAAGGCCCTGAACGGCTTTAAAGATATCCTCCCCGGTGAGGTGGAGATGTGGCAGGCAGTGGAGACCACGGCTCGCCAGACCTTTGCCCGCTTCGGCTTTTCCGAGATCCGGATGCCGGTCCTGGAAAAAACCGAGCTCTTTGCTCGCTCCATCGGTGAGGCCACAGATATCGTCGAAAAGGAGATGTACACCTTTGTCGACAAACAGATCACCATGCGGCCCGAGGCCACGGCCTCCCTGCTGCGCGCCTACCTTGAACACGGCCTCAATGTCCAGAAACCGGTGCAGCGGCTGTTCACCATCGGCCCCATGTTTCGCCATGAACGTCCCCAGAAGGGCAGGCTGAGGCAATTCCACCAGATGGATGTCGAGGTCCTCGGCGCGGACAGCCCCCTGGTCGACGTTGAACTCATGGCCATGGGGGCCATGCTCCTGGACCAACTGGGACTGAGCGTCAGTCTGGAGCTCAACTCCCTGGGTTGTCCCGATTGTCGTCCAGCCTTCCGCGAAAAGCTCCTGGCCTTTATCAACGAACGAAGCGAGGCCCTCTGCGACGACTGTAAGCGCCGGAGCAGTACAAATCCCCTGCGGGTTCTGGACTGCAAGAACCGGGATTGCCGGCATCAGGTGGAAGACGCCCCGTCAATCCAGGACCACCTCTGTTCTGCTTGCGCCGATCATTTTCAAACGGTTCAGAACGGCCTGGAGCAGCTGGGTGTGAAATATTCCCTGAATAAGTTCATGGTCCGCGGACTTGATTATTACACCCGCACTACCTTTGAATTCATCACCACAGACCTCGGGGCCCAGGCCGCAGTTGGTGCTGGCGGCCGCTATGACGGGCTCATCGAGCGACTGGGTGGCCCGGCCATACCTGGTATCGGCTTTGCCCTGGGGCTGGAACGCTTGATCCTGCTCCTTCAACAGAAAGACGCAAGCAGCTCGGCCAGCCACTGTGATCTTTTTGTCGCGGGTCTGGGTGAGGCCGCAGCAACCCTTGCCTTTGGCCTGGTGCATGCCCTGCGCGGCAAAGGCCTAAGCGTGCTCATGGACTTGGAGGGCCGCGGCCTCAAAAACCAGATGAAACAGGCCAACCGGGCCGGAGCTGGGCATGTCCTGATCATTGGTGAAGACGAATTAAACAACGGCCAGGCCATCCTCAGAGACATGGTCTCCCAGAAACAGCAGGAAATTCCCCTGCCCGGGGGCCCAGGCCTGGACCAGCAAACCACCATCGATGCCCTACTCACAATTATAAACGGCTGATTCAACAAATAAAGAACGGAAAGTAAATAGACGGCAAAAAAGATATTCATTTGTTTAAGTTATTTACTGTACCTTCCTAAGCAGCCAACAACCTTCAAGTATACGGAAACGACTCTCATGGATTCAATGGGGACATTGCGCAGGACTCACTCCTGTAACGATCTGAACACAGGCAACATCGGCGAAGAAATCATTCTCATGGGCTGGGTCCTCAGGCGGCGGGATCACGGCGGGGTCATCTTCATTGATCTGCGCGACCGGCATGGCCTGACCCAGATCGTCTTTAACCCCGAGACCAACGCCGAGGTCCATGCCAAGGCCCATCAGTTGCGCAGTGAATGGGTTCTGGCCGTGCGCGGCACTGTGGTTGCCCGCCTTGATGGCATGGCCAACGCCAAGCTTGCCACCGGCGAGATCGAGATCACGGCCACTGAGCTGCTGATCCTCAACGCCAGCGCCACTCCGCCCTTTCCCTTGGACGAAGAGGCAGAGGTCTCTGAGAACCTGCGCCTCCAGTATCGCTACATGGATCTCAGACGCCCGGAGATGGCCCGCAACCTGATCCTGCGTCACAAGGCCTCTCAAGCCATCCGCAACTTTCTCGACGCCAAGGACTTTCTCGAGATCGAGACCCCCATGCTCACCCGCTCCACCCCGGAAGGGGCGCGTGATTATCTGGTGCCAAGCCGGGTCAATGCCGGCAAATTCTATGCCCTGCCCCAGTCGCCCCAGCTCTTCAAACAGCTGCTGATGATCGCTGGCATGGATCGCTATTACCAGATTGTCAAATGCTTCCGTGATGAAGACCTGCGCGCCGACCGCCAGCCCGAGTTCACCCAGATCGATATGGAGCTTGCCTTTGTGGACGAGGAGCAGGTAATCGAGACCAACGAAGGCATGATCCAGAACCTGTTCCAGGCCACCCTTGGCCTGGACGTGGCCCCGCCCTTTAACCGGATCACCTACCACGAGGCCATGAATCGCTTCGGTACTGACCGGCCTGACGTCAGATTTGGTCTTGAGATTTGCGATCTGACCGAAATCGCCAAGACCTGCTCATTTAAGGTCTTCCGGGGCACAGCCGATGCTGGCGGCACGGTACGGGCCATCAACGCCAAGGGTTGCGCCACCTTCTCCCGCAAGGAGCTGGATGGCCTCACCGATTATGTGGCCCAGTTCGGAGCCAAGGGCCTGGCCTGGGTCAAGATGAAGGCTGATGGCGAGTGGCAGTCACCCATTGCCAAGTTTTTCAGCGATGAAGAGCGCGCGGCCATGAACTTGGCCCTGGATGCGGTCGAAGGTGATCTCCTCTTCTTTGGCTCAGACAAACAGTCCGTGGTCTTCCAGGCCCTGGGCGAGTTGCGAGTGGAACTGGCCCGACGGCTGGGCCTGCTCAAACCTGGGACCTTCAACTTCGTCTGGGTCACCGACTTTCCGCTGGTGGAATATGATGAGCGCGAGAAACGCTTCCAGGCCCTGCATCACCCCTTCACTGCCCCCCGGGAAGAAGACCTGGAGTTGCTGAAGACCGATCCGGCCGCTGTCCTGAGTCGGGCCTATGATCTGGTCCTCAATGGCACCGAGATTGGTGGTGGTTCCATCCGTATCCACCAGAAGGAGATCCAGAACCAGGTCCTGGCTGTCTTAGGTATTACGCCGGAAGAGGCCGAGAACAAGTTTGGATTCCTCCTGCGGGCCCTGGAACTTGGCGCACCACCCCATGGTGGTCTGGCCTTTGGTCTTGACCGCTTGATGATGATCATTGCCGGGCGCGACTCGATCCGTGACGTCATCGCCTTCCCCAAGACCCAGAAGGCCTCCTGCCCGCTGACCGAGGCCCCGGCCGCGGTGGCCCGCAAGCAGCTGACCGAGCTTTATCTTCGTCCGGACTGGAAGGAGTGATCGGCGTCGTTCAAATTCCGATCTACTTCGTCCGAAGATAGGTTTTGGCCGGGTATGGCCCTGTAGACGTCCTCGCTCCCTGCGGTCGCTGCGAATTGTCTACTGAACCATACCCGGCCAAAACCCCGAAGGGCAGCCTAAGGGGGCAGCAATCATTTGTTCCCCATCTTTTTTATTCATCTGTCATCAACCATTCCACCGCGGCCGAAACAACCTTTGAAGCCCTCAAACCCCATGTCATCCCTGCTTGATTTTGACCGGAAACATCTCTGGCACCCCTATACCTCCATGACCGCGCCCCTGCCGGTCTACGAGGTGGTGGCGGCCCGTGGTGTACGACTGCAGCTGGCCGATGGCCGGGAGCTGATCGATGGGATGTCCTCGTGGTGGGCAGCCATCCACGGTTACAACCATCCAGTGCTCAACCAGGCGGCCACCGAGCAGCTAGGCAAGATGTCCCATGTGATGTTCGGCGGCCTCACCCATGAGCCCGCTGTCAGCTTGGGCCGTAGACTGGTAGAGATGAGTCCGGCTGGCCTGGAACGGGTCTTCTTCTGCGATTCGGGTTCGGTCAGTGTGGAGGTGGCGATCAAGATGGGTCTGCAATACTGGCAGGCCAAGGGAAAAGAGGGGAAAAACAGGCTATTGACCATCCGTGGTGGCTACCATGGTGATACTTTCGGGGCCATGGCCGTCTGCGATCCGGTGGGCGGCATGCACCAACTCTTCCGGGGTGTCCTGCCCCAGCACCTGTTCGCGCCCCTGGTGGACTGCAGCTTTTCCGAGCCCTGGGACCCACAGGCCTTACATGGCTTTGCTGAACTCATCCAGGCAAATCACCAGCAACTGGCCGCGGTGATCCTGGAGCCCATTGTCCAGGGAGCCGGGGGCATGCGTTTTTATCACCCCGAATTCCTGGCAGGGGTGCGCAGGCTCTGTGATGACCTGCAGGTCCTGCTCATTGCCGATGAGATTGCCACCGGCTTTGGCCGCACCGGCAAACTCTTTGCCTGCGAACATGCCGGAGTCACACCGGATATCATGTGTGTGGGCAAGGCACTCACCGGCGGCTATCTGAGCCTGGCCGCGACCCTGGCCACCGCTGAGATCGCCGAAACCATCTCGACCGTCTCCAGCAGCAATCCAGGCCTGTTCATGCACGGCCCCACCTTCATGGCCAATCCATTGGCCTGCGCCATTGCCAACGCCTCGCTCCAACTCCTGCTCGACTCACCCTGGAAGCAACAGATCCAGGCCATAGAGGCCATCATGGATGAGGAGCTAGCATCACTCCGCGAGCAGGTAGGAGTCAGTGATGTTCGGGTCTTGGGGGGAATTGGGGTCGTGGAGATGAAAGAGGCAGTCAATGTCGCCAAAATACAACAACAATTCATCGAGCAGGGCGTCTGGATTCGACCATTTGGCCGACTGGTCTACATCATGCCGCCCTACATCATCAGCGCCGACGACCTGCACCATCTCACCCGGGCCATGGCGACCGTTCTCAGGAATACCTAATACATACAACTCGTTGCTCTCAACACGCTGAATATCAGTCAACTACACATCATTCTTAAATCCCTGCACCTCATAGAGACCTGCCTGAGACTGCGACGATCCATCTTCTGGAAGTGGTCAAAGAGGCCCTGAAGCTCAATGCCGCAGCAGTCATCCTGGCTCTCATAACCATCCCTCCGGCGACAGCTACCCGAATTCCCAAGACATTACTAACCGGCAAACTGCAAGGATATGTAACTATTCAGTTACGATTTCTGTCATAAACAAACCCATTGAGGACCGGAATTGCCAGAATGACCGGACAGGAGTGATGGTTCAGCCTCAATGCGCCCTGGAGTCTGGTCGCGTCAGACAAGGTAAATCCAGGTTGCCGGTCACAAAAGGGACCTCCAGGCCCCACAAAAAACTTTTATATAAAAAAATTAAAAAAAAAACTTACTTACCAATAATTATTCAATATTACATTATTTTTCATACAGTCCTGCATGAATTATTACTAAAAATATTGAAATTTTTCAGGGCGACTGATATAATTTGTCAGGAGGTAAGGTATCATGAATAAACTGAAGATTGTCAAATCACACCTGAGGCCAGGCCAGATCTACCGGCGCTCAGATATTGCTCAATGGTCACGGAGTGTTGATCGCACCTTGGCGGAACTTGTGCAAGAGGGAGTCTTGTTGAAGGCTGGTCACGGGTTGTATCAATGCCCTGTGCATTCTCGTTTTGGTCTTTTGCCTGCCAGTCCTGATAAACTGGTCAGGACCTTCCTCAAAGAGGATGATTTTCTCCTAACTTCTCCAAATGATTACAATGCATTGGGCCTAGGGACCACCCAGCTGTACAATCACCAGGTTGTTTACAATCACAAACGGCATGGACAATTTGAGCTGGGGGGGCAGATTTTTAAATTTTACAGAAAGCCTCGCTATCCCCAAAAAGCAACGGTCGAGTTTTTGCTGGTGGATCTCGTGAATAATCTGGAACAACTGGCGGAAGATCGGCAGGCAATCCTCGTGAATCTGCAGGCCAAGCTGGGTGAGTTTGATGCAAAGCGCCTCCGATCGGCGATCAAGCGTTTCGCCAAGGTATCCACAAGAAAATTTTTCAAGGAGGCGCTTGGCTATGCAGTCTGACAGGTATCTTCACGAGATTAAAGACTTCCCCGAATTGATCCGGGCAGTGTCCCATGAACTGCGGATCCAGAGCCAATTGGTCGAAAAGGATTACTGGATCATGCATGCTCTTTATGGGTTGGAGCGGCAGGGGTTTACTTTTGAACTGAAGGGTGGGACCTCTTTATCAAAGGGCTACCAGATTATCGAACGTTTCTCGGAAGATATCGATATTCGAATTGAGCCTCCAGTGGCGCTGAAGGTGATGTCCGGCAAGAATCATCAAAAAAATGCACACGTAGAATCCCGCAGGCGTTATTTTGATTGGCTGGCAGATACAATTCGTATTCCTGGTATCGAACGAGCTGAGCGGGATTCGTCTTTTGATGATGAACAATTTCGTGGCGCCGGTATTCGTCTTATCTACCCGTCAGCGTTTCAGCCATTGGCAGAGCTGAAACCCGGCATTCTCCTGGAAGTCGGATTTGACGACACCACCCCCAATGAGGCGGTGACCATATCGTCTTGGATAGTGGAGAAGGCCAGTGCCGTTGGGGTGGATTTTATTGACAACAGGGCACGGAACGTAAAATGTTACGACCCAGCCTATACCCTGGTTGAAAAGCTACAAGCAGTATCCACAAAATTCCGACAACAGCAGAAATCAGGCGGTTTCCCGGTAAACTTCCTGAGGCATTACTATGACATTTACTGCTTGCTGGGAGAACCACGAGTGCAGGATTTTATTGGCACTGAAGCATACGAAAAACGCAAGGCACAACGGTTCCGCAAAGATGACGTGCGGCGAATCGCCGACAATGAGGCTTTTTCCCTGAGAGATCCGAGCGTGTTGGCACAGTACAAAACCGAATACACCAAAACTGAAGGGCTCTATTATTCCGGCATGATCCCCTTCCAGACCATTCTGGATAAAATCCATCAACACTTTGATCGACTTTGAAGTGGCCCCCATCCATGGTCAGTCCAGGTTTCATTTTCTTCAGATTTGACTTTCAATCATTCACAGATCGCTTGTTCGCACCTTTTCAAAGGCAATCTTGGTCCCGACCCGGTTGTGGAGCAGCTCATCCATCAATCGGTCAGCGGCTGACCAGTTATACTGCGGATACCCCCGCGTCGCCTCAGCGACCTTGGCTGCCAGGATTTCTCTGAGTCCCCGGCCAACTTCCCGGGCATGGGCACCGATCCCCTCGTGTTCGATAAAGAGGAGGGCGTCGATGAGATCGGCCAGCTTGACGATCAACAGGTGTTCCGGGTTGCGCCGACGCATCTCCTCACGCATCTCCCCCAGCCAGGGGGCGATCTCCTGCTCAATCAGGTGAATGGGATTATTATCACCGCTGATCGCCTCGATATGACGCTTGAGAGGGCTGGGGAGATCGCCCATGAGCAGCTCCGGAGTGTCATGGAGTGAAGCATAGTCCATGATCCGTAAGAGACCTGAATCGTCCAGGGCAGGGCCCAAAATCTCCTTGGCCAGGCGGTTGGAGAGCCTGGTCACCATATAATGATGCTCGGCCAAGGTCTGGTTACGGGTGGTGCGCACGCTGTGCCAGCGGGTCACGTGGCCACTGCGGGCCAGATCGGCAAACTCAAGTCTGGGCAAGGTCGTCATTTTTTCCCCTCAGTATGCATGGTCAAACCACACCTCCCTTTTCCACCAGATCAAGTCGTTAAGGGAAAGTCTCGCCAAGGACATAACTGGCCATACCACGCGCAAGACTTTCATGTTTGATGAACTCGTAAGAATTACCGGGTTTGCCTGTGTCTTACCCATCTGAGCCAGACTGGCTGATAGCTACCAGCCATATTCAGCCAACTGGATCAGAAAGGAACAAACACCATAAAAGATCATCAATCCGGCCAGCGCTCCGGCCACCAGTTTCTCCACAGACCAGCAACGCCGCCAGCCCTCAATTCGTACCCGCCAGCGCGTCTCTCGCACCGACACTCGCCCCGCAACCGGGAGCACCACCTGGCCAAAGGGAGAGGCCACCAATCTGATTTTTTTGTCCATACCGCACCTCCTGGGCTCATTGTTCTAAACCAAGGATAAACGGCACGGGTACTCACAGAGTGACTACCCCCCTAAAAAAAACAACGCCAGAGAAATTTTTTCTCTCGCTCATGGGATTGGCAACGCTCCAGATTCGCCCTCAGCCCCCTGATACAACTCAGCCATGGCCATAATCTCTTGCGCCACCCTGAGACGCAGATGCTCCGGGGCCACCACCCGGGCCATAGCCCCATACTGGAGAACCTTCATCATCACCTCCCGGTCATCACTGACCGGGAGTCGCAACAACAGCCCATCCGGACGCTCAACCACGCGTTGCTCCTTGTGCCAGCGCTGATGACGAACCAGTTCTGCGGCAGTCCCAGTAAAAAGAAGTTCGGCCTCATACAGGACCTCACCTTTGAAGATCCCAAAGGACTTAGCCAGATAGGCGTCACTGGTCGCCGGATCGTGGTTGTTTTTATCGGAATCAAGCTCGGCCGCACTGATTCGGGCCAGGTGAAAGAGACGGGGGGCCTGACGGAGATCGCACCAGGCAAAGAGATACCAGCGGCCCTGATAATTGACCAGGCGCAAAGGCCCGACCCTCCGCGCACTGACCTCAGCACGGGCAGAACGATACTGAAAGCGCAGCATTCGCCCAGCAGCCATGGCTTCGAGAATCATCTCAAAAACAGCAGGCTCCACGGGCTCAACCTCAACAAACTCGCAGAAAAGGCTGTCCACCAGGCGGCTATGGCCAGGGACCAATAAGGTCCCTAGACGTCCCTCCAAGCGCTTCAACTCCGGGAGATCAGCCAGACCGGCCTCTTCGGCCAATTTGTTGAGCAAACTAAGGAGGAGGAGAATTTTGGGACTCTGCTCAAAGGGCAGGGCAAAACCCTCTTCACTGTAATAAAAGCCGTTTTTTTGCTGATCAAAGACGATAGGGGCCAGGAGCCGGTCGCGCAGATAGGCGATGTCGCGCCGAGCCGTGGCCAAGGAGACCTCAAAACGGGCCGCCAGATCACTAGCATTTGGATAACGCTGATTTTTCAGATCCTGATGAAAGGCGTAAACACGCTCAAGGACACTCATATCTCAAGAAACAGCACCGCTCAGGGAGCGCTGTCACTTACGGGGCTTGCGCCGATGCTTGACCGGCAATATTTTGAGTTGCTCTCGATATTTGGCAACGGTACGCCTTGCAACCTTGATATCCCTGGCAGCCAGCATCTCAGACAGGGTGTTGTCGCTCAGGGGCTTATGGGGATCCTCCTCCTGAATCATTACCCGCAACCGTTCGCGGATGGACTCGGCGGCTACGTCATCACCGTTTTCCCGAGTCAGGGCAGTGGAAAAAAAATACTTGAGCTCAAAAAGCCCCTGGGGGCAGTCGACATATTTGTTTGAGGTCACCCGGCTGATGGTGGACTCATGCATGCCAATATCCTCGGCCACATCGCGAAGGATCAGGGGCCTGAGATACTTGGCGCCGCGCTCAAAAAAGTCACGCTGAAAGTGGAGGATACTCTCCATGGCCCGATAGATGGTCCGCTGCCGCTGATAAATGGACTTGATAAACCACTCAGCGTTCCTGACCTTGTCCTTGATATAGCTGGTGGACTCCTTTTCCTTGAACTGCTCATCCTGGAGCAGATCGAGATAGACGGAAGAGAGCTTGAGCTTGGGCAGATCGTCTTCATTGAGATAGATGACAAACTCACCATCAATTTTGCGGACATAGACATCAGGGACGATATAATTGACCGCATCCTGATTGTAGGCCAGGCCTGGGTAGGGGGTCAGTTCGCTGGTGATAAAGTCGATGGCCCGCATGATCTCAGGCTGGCGACAGCCAAGGGCCCGGGCCATACCCTTATAATTGCGGGTCTGGAGATGATCGAGGTGATGGCGGACGATCTCAGCGGCCAGGGAATCACCCATACCCAGACGCTCAAGCTGGAGGACCAGGGATTCCGAGACGTCGCGGGCACCGATCCCCGGGGGGTCCAGGTCCTGGATCACCTCAAGGACATACTCGGCCTCGTCGTGATCACAATCGGTCTGGGCCATGATCTCTGGCAGTTCAAGCTCGAGAAAGCCGTAGCGATTAAAATTACCGGCAATGAACAGGGCGATCTCTTTCTCCCGTGCATCCAGGTCACTGTGGGCCAGCTGCCAGCGAATATGGGCCAGCAGGCCAGGCTTCTCCGAAATGAAATCAAACTGGCTCGGGGCGTCGGCCGCCGGGGTCTCATGGGCAAAAGAGAAGTTGGAATCAAAGGTGTTGGCGTAGTCTTCCCAATTGGTGTCGGGCAGGCTGTCGCTGGCCGCAGACAGCTCTCGGGTCACCGGCGACTCAACCCCGTTTTGCCCAGCCTCTGTGGTGGAGGAGAGGCTCATGGGGTTTTCATGCAGATCCTGGTAGTCGAAATCCTCTTCGAGTGCCGGATTCTGTTCCATCTCGGCCTGCAGGGCGTCGCTCAACTCCATACGATTGAGCTGCAACAGCTTGATGGCCTGACGCAACTGGGGGGTCATCACCAGTTTCTGGCTCAATTTCAGTTGCTGTTTCAGTTCCATCATAATTGTCAGTCGTTCACATGCGGAAATTCTCGCCCAGATACATCTTGCGGGCGACTTCACTCTCAATAATATCAGCGGCCACACCATGGGTCAGGATCTGACCGTTATTCATGATGTAGGCCATATCGCAGACCTGGAGGGTCTCGCGGACATTGTGATCAGAGATCAAAATTCCCAGCCCCTTGTCACGCAGGCCGACAATGATCTTCTGCAGATCGGCCACGGCCAGGGGATCGATCCCGGCAAAGGGCTCGTCCAGGAGGATAAACTTGGGCCGGGTGGCCAGGGCGCGCATGATCTCGACCCGCCGCCGCTCGCCGCCGCTCAGGCCATGGCCCTTGTTGTGGCGCAGGTACTCGATCTTGAGATCGGCCATGAGTTCGTCAATTCGCTGATTGATTTCATCGCTCGGCACGCCAAGTGGCTCAAGGATAATGCGCACATTCTCCTCCACGGTCAGCTTCTTAAAGACCGAGGGTTCCTGGGCCAGGTAGGAGAGACCCTTGAGGGCCCGTTTATGGATGGGCAGCGCGGTGATATCCTCACCGTCAAGGAGGATTCGGCCTTCATCAGGACGGATAAAGCCAGCAATGGAATAAAACGAGGTGGTCTTACCCGCACCGTTGGGCCCGAGCAGACCAACCACCCAGCCGGTGCGCACCTGGAGGCTGACGCCGTCGACCACAGTGCGTCCGCGATAGCGTTTGACGATATGATCGGTTTCCAGCAGGGCCATGATTTCTTGTCAGCGGGGGATAATGGTGGCTTTGACTCGACCACTGCTTTGGCCATCAGCCGTTTGGCTGCTGGCACCGAAGACCTCGGAACGACCCTCGTCCAGGTAGTAATGCATGATCGATCCAGAGACCAAGTTCTCAGCCTGCCAGGCCTTGGCATCGCCAGAGATGATCACCTTGCGCTCCACGGCCAGGTAATCCATGTGCTGGCCAGTACCCCGCCAGTCGCCCCGGGTCATCTCGACGTTGCCAACACACTTGAGTTTATCTATCTCGCGCCGCTCCTGACCGCTGTCTTCTTTATAATAGACGGTCATCTCGTCGCTGAGAATGCGGACGTCTCCCTGGCTGGCATCGACATTACCGCTGAAGAGGATGGTATTCTTGTTATCAAGAGAGACCATGCGGTCGGCCTCAATATGAATGGGTTCGCTATTCTCCGCCCCGGTTGCAAAACCGGCGCCGACGGCCAGCAATAGAGAGGTCAGCAGGACAACTGCCACCTTCAGCCTGGCAGTATTTAAGAGATTCTGTCGCATCTACACCATACCCCATTCACCAGATTATTCGGAACCGCCCGGACAGATCCGAGCTTCTATGCAAATACCAAGCCTATGCTACCCTCAAAAAAATAAATTGTAAAGAAATGGCGTCAACTAACAGAAGATAATCTTTTGGTACGACGTGGGCAGCTAGAGACCTGCCACTCAGACAGACAACATAAATCAATAATTTCTTGGTATTGCACACACAGAATCAAACAAAATATGACGATTTACTGATATTGGAGTGATGTCTTTTGAAGACCATCACGAGAAAAGAAAGATTGCTTTACTTCATTTTCCCGAGTCAGTAAAATGATAGACTGGTTTACCTCACCCTCTCAAAACCACCACGCCTTCGGGCCGCAAGGAGTACCATCAGCCATGCATAAGAGTATCGAACGGGCCAAGGTCCTGATCGAATCCCTGCCGTATATGCAGGAGTTCCGCCACAAGACCGTGGTCATCAAATACGGCGGCCACGCCATGGTCGACGAAAACCTGAAGAGACAGTTCGCCCTGGATGTCATCCTCCTCAAGCAGATCGGGATCAACCCGGTCATTGTCCACGGTGGCGGGCCTCAGATCAATCAGCTCCTGGATCGCTTGCAGATCAAACCCTCGTATGTCCAGGGAATGCGGGTCACAGACGGCGAGACCATGGATGTGGTGGAGATGGTCCTGGTGGGTAAAGTCAACAAGGAGATCGTTGGCAATATCAACCACTGTGGCGGGCGGGCCGTGGGCCTCTCGGGCCGAGACGGTGATCTGGTCTGCGCCGAAAAACTCCAGATCAATGCCCAAAGCAGCGCTGCCATGGAGGCACCGCCAGAGCTGATCGACCTGGGCCGGGTCGGCCAGGTGACCCGGATCAACGCCTCAATCCTCAGGACCTTGGAGCGTGAAGACTTCATTCCGGTCATCGCCCCAGTGGGGGTGGGTCCTGATGGCCAGGCCTTCAACATCAACGCCGATCTGGTGGCCGGGGCCATTGCCGGCGAACTCAAGGCCGCAAAACTGATCCTGCTCACCGATGTCGAAGGGGTCAAGGACCAGGAGGGCGCGCTCATCCATTCACTCCGGCTGGATCAGCTCCAGGAGCAGATCGAGCGGGGCATCATCAAGGGCGGCATGATCCCCAAGGTCAACTGCTGCGCCACGGCCCTGAAACAAGGGGTAACCAAGACCCATATCATCGACGGCCGAGTCGAACATGCCATCCTCCTGGAGATGTTCACCCACGAAGGCGTCGGTACGGAGATTTTCAAATGAGCATGACAAATCAGGAGCTGGCCACAGCCAGCGACGAGGTCTTCATGGGAACCTATGCCCGCTATCCCGCAGCCATGATTTCAGGCCAGGGCTGCCGCCTCACCGATGCCGATGGCCGCAACTACCTCGACTTCCTCTCCGGAATCGCGGTCTGCAGCCTGGGCCATTGCCACCCCGAGGTCACCCGAACCATCCAGGAGCAGGCAGCAAAGCTGGTCCACGTCTCCAACCTCTACTACACCGAGCCGCAGACCGAACTGGCCCAGTTGCTGGTGGCCAACTCCTTTGCCGACAAGGTCTTTCTCGCCAACAGCGGGGCCGAGGTCAACGAGGCGGCCATCAAACTGGCCCGGATCGCCGCTGGCCCGGGGCGCTATCAGGTGATCTCGCTGACCGGCTCCTTCCACGGCCGAACCCTGGCCACAGTGGCGGCCACGGGCCAGCCCAAGTTGCACCAGGGCTTTGAGCCCATGCCCGAGGGTTTTGTCCACGCCCCCTTTGGCGATCTGGCCGCAATCGAGGCCCTGATCAACGAGTCCACCTGCGCCATCCTCTGCGAACCATTGCAGGGGGAGGGTGGGGTCAGACCGTTGCCGCCGGAATACCTCCTGGGGCTGCGCGCCCTCTGCGACCAGCATAAACTCTTTCTGATCATGGACGAGATCCAGACCGGCATAGGCCGGACCGGCACCCTGTTTGCCCATGAACAGCTGGGCGTGACCCCGGACATCATGACCCTGGCCAAGGCCCTGGGCAGCGGCCTGCCCATCGGGGCCATGCTGGCCACAAGGGAGATCGCCGCGGCCTTCACCCCCGGGACCCACGGCACCACCTTCGGCGGTAATCCCGTGGCAGCAGCCGCCGCGGTGACCACCATGAAGATCATCCTGGCCGATGGCTTCCTAGGCCAGGTGCAGGAGAAGGCCCGCTATCTCGAAGATCGATTGCAGGGGCTGGTCAACCGCTTTCCAAAACTGCTCAGCGGGGTTCGGGGCATGGGGTTGATCCAGGGGCTGGTCTTGACTGAGGCCGGGGTGGCCGTGGGCGGAGCGATGGTCAAGCGGATGTTTGAGCAGGGCTGTCTGATCAACTTTGCCGGCAATGCGGTCCTGCGCTTCCTGCCGCCGTTAATCGTTGAGACGAGCGACATCGACAAATTGGCAAGCATCCTGAGCCAGGTCCTGAGTGAATTTTGATGGCCCGGGCATACTGAATCCAAAAAGGCAAAAATCCGGATTTGACGACTATTTACGGAAATTCTTTGCAAAAAGGCCTTGTTTTTTGTAAATATAATTCTTTTCCCCTACAGTATATGGGATCGACCCATGGGGGGACAAGACAAACGCACGGAATCCATTTGGATCTCCGCAGCTGACAGAGCAAGCCCCATGCCGACACATCTAAAATCATTACAAGACTTTAGCAAGGAAGAGCTGGTCAACTTCATTACTCGTGCCCTCCAACTGAAGAGTGAACGGCAACAGGGCGTGGTCCACCGGCAACTGAGCGGTAAGACCATCGGTCTGATCTTTGAGAAACCCTCGACCCGGACCCGAGTCTCCTTTGAGGCGGCCATGTACGGCCTGGGCGGTCAGGTCATCTTCCTCTCCGGCCGCGACACCCAGCTGGCCCGCAGCGAACCACTCAAAGATATGGCCCGGGTCATGGCCCGCTACGTGGATGGCATGGTGGTGCGCACCTTTGGCCAGGATGTAGTGGAAGAGTTGGCAGCCTACTCAGACGTGCCAGTGATCAACGCCCTGACCGACCTCCACCATCCCTGTCAAATTCTCTCTGATATCATGACGGTGATCGAGAAGAAGGGGCCCATTCAGGACCTGAAGATCGCCTGGATAGGAGATGGCAACAACATGGCCAACTCCTGGATCCAGGCCGCCAGCCGTCTCGGCTTTGAACTGATTCTGGCCTGCCCCGAGGGCTATGACCCGAACCCGGAGATCTTCGCCGCCGCCCTGGCTGCAGCGAGCAAACCCATCACCCTGCTCCGTAATCCCGCCGAGGCCGTAAAAGAGGCCGACGTCATCAACGTCGATGTCTGGGCCTCCATGGGTCAGGAGTCTGAGCAGGACGAACGGCTGAGCGTCTTCCAGGACTACCAGGTCAATGACCAGTTGCTGGCCCTGGCCCCGAACACGGCCATCGTCCTCCACTGCCTGCCAGCCCATCGTGGCGAAGAGATCACCGACGAGGTCCTGGAATCCACCCGCTGCGTGGCCTTTGACCAGGCGGAAAACAAAATGCACATGCACAAGGCAATCCTTGAGCAATTGATCGGAGACTGAATAACATGAGTGCCAACATGGACGTGAAAAAAATCGTACTGGCCTACTCCGGTGGCCTCGACACCTCTGTCATCCTGACCTGGCTGGCCGAAGAATACCAGTGCCCGGTTA
>FLOH01001483.1_pt1 | contig 36613 bp, 30 predicted proteins | sample 756751 | NCBI WGS metagenome assembly FLOH01 (sample SAMEA4026879, study PRJEB14308) | marine metagenome | biome: coastal water; material: water | depth 74 m
AAGTGAACGGGCGTCAAATAAAATCCTGTTGCCAACATGCGGTGAACCCTCGGTCGCTTGATGTCCTGCGGCTAAACGGAGCCGGGTGCGCAAAGCAGCTGTGGTTCGCCCTAGTTCATCGTTCACACCATCGGTTCGAGTGTCGAGTAATGCGTCAGAATCAAATGGACCCAAGGCAATCCACTCTTGTACAGCAGCAACCTGTTCACCGGTGAGCGCACCGAGTCCACAGCCAGAAAAGGGCACTTCGGGTTTCAGCTTTGGGTTCACCCAAGCGGTAACGGGTTCGGGGAGCGGGCCGAGAAATGCCGGGTCGGTGTAGACCGCCAGGGCAGGGTTGACAATTCGCAAGTGTCGTTTGCGCACGGTCCAATTGCGCAGTGGGCTGGGGAGTTTCGTGGTCACACCCAATGCTGTTGCTTTCGTTCTGCGCAACACTTTGTCAATTGGCTCTGCGATCCGGTGCCCGCGTGATTGCTGGATTGCCGCGAGATGAGCATTCACGCGCGCTAACTCAGCGTCACGTTTATGGCTTTCCTCAACATCACTAGCTTGATTGAGTACAAGTGCGCGCTGCCAAGCAACGCGGTTATAGGACTTATTGGAGAGTTGTTCGCGTGACTCACTCGTGCTACTAATCCAGCCGTATTTACCCGCATCAATTGGATTGAGGGGAACAGCAATCGACTCGGCAAGGTCAGCGTGCTCACCTGCGACATACCAGCGATTGATCCCGTCAAATGCGGCATCGATGTAGTTGTGCTCAAGGAGGCGGGACTCCCAGGCAGTGTGATTGGGAATTTTCGTGTCTGCATCAATTGCTTCAATGCACACAACCCACGGGCGAACCACATCTAAGTTCAACCCCTCGAGCACCAAAGGTTCAGCACCTTCAACGTCAATGCTCATAAAGTGAATTGGCGAATCAAGTCCCAGTGTTGATTCGACAATGTGATTCAACGTGGCGGTCGCAACAGTGAACTCACTGACCCCAAAACCGGCGGCACCGGCTGCCCGCGCCTCAACTTCACTCAGGGTCCCCAAACCCGTCCCGGCTACCCGGTAGAAGGTGATTTCCCCCGCACGATCCCCAGCTGCCATTTCAACGACGTGGTCCCCTAGTCGGTGACGCCGAAGTTCAGCGGCAAAGTCGGGGTCCGCTTCCACGAGCACCCCGCGCCAGCCCAGTGAATACAGGCTCGCGGTGATCGAGAGCTCAACCGGGTGGTTCGCGCCGACATCAACGTAGGTGAAGTGGCCCGAGGCCGGAAGCTCCACTCCGGTAAAGGCCCGCCACAGCCGGACATCCTCACCATTTTGAGCGTAGGAGATCAGGCGCGACACGCCACAAGACTAGATGCCGTGGCCCTCTGGTTGGAATCAGCACGCCGATCTCGGCTGTGACCGGGGCAACCGTGCCGAGCAGTATTTCGATTGGGAGACTTGATCTGCACGCAGGTGCCGAACTTGTACTCTGAGTGGGTGGGTTCTTCTGAGCACGTGCAATTGGTCGTTGTTGTGCCCACCTTTAACCCACCTGCGAATCCGAATCTGGAAAAACTTGTCACCACTCTCGCATTGAGTGGATTCCCGGTTTTAGTTTCCGATGACGCAAGTGTGGTCACCCATGATCCTGCGTTACATCAATTGCGCGATATTCCAGGCGTGCGAATTACCCGGCACCTGCGCAACAAAGGGATCGCCCGGGGACTGAATGAAGGTCTGGAGCTTGCCCGCACTGTCGGCGCGACATGGTTGTTGACCGTGGATCAGGACTCACTCGTGACTTCCGATTACATTCCTACACTTCTCAACTTTGCAAACACGATTAATAATCAACTGTGGACCGACAACCCAATTGGTGCTGTCGCCCCGGCCAGCATCAGTGACGCCAGTGGAGAGATCACCTACCCCACCAAAGTGCTCCAGACCTCGAGGGCAAACAGCCTGCTAACAACAGAGGAAGTAATGCAGTCAGGCGCACTGTGGAATGTGCAGGCACTTGATCGGGTTGGTGGTTTCGACTCGGACTTGGCAATTGACGCTGTGGACGCAGCAGCATGTTTACGTTTGCGTGAAGCCGGATTCGTCATCGCAGTGACCGCCGAAGTCTCCATTTCCCATAATCTGGGAGCGGCGCGTCAAGTGCGCCTATTTGGTCGCTCCGTCACCGTTACGGGGCATTCGCGTTCACGCCGAGCCTCAATAATTAAAAATCGACTCACACTTGCCCCTGCTGAATTTAGGCAATCACCCAAACACGCGCTGCGAACCCTGCGCCGGGTCGCGGTCAACGAAGTACTCGGTTCAGTGATGCCAAAGCCAAAGGAAAAGAAAGACTAAGCACACAAGGCTCGGGTCACACTTGGCGTATCAATACAAACGCCGTATGGTGGAGTGAAGCAACTCGCGGGAATCGAAGGGAGTTCACATGCGCAAAGTTCTTATGGCAGTTCTGACCGCCTCCCTGATATTGAGCGTTCCGGCCGCAAGCGCCAACGAAGCCAGCGCCGTTAATCCGCGAACAATCGAGGCAAGTGGAACATTCACTTTCACTACAAGCGCCGGAATCCTGCCAACGTGGACCAGTGCCGGGATTGCCTTAGTTGGGATTTCACCCGGCAGTGTGATCACCACCAGTGCTTCGCTCAACGCTCGGATTTCGTTGCCAGTTGTAGCTAAAACTCGAACGGCGAATGCAACCGCCGGTGGTTTTCGATTCCTGAACTCCGAGACCGGAGAGAGTGTGCGCTGCCAGGTGCCCACGATCGACACCCGTGCCCGCCTTGTCGGCTGCGTACTGTCCGACGGCACCAGTAGCAATTTATTTGTGATCACCGAGATAGCTGATCGATTTAAAGTGCGTGACGACGGGAACATCACAACGTATTTTCGCGGAATCGACCTCTCATTTGTTGACAGTGCAACCGCCGCCCGCATGAACACCGAGCTGGGAACCAATGTGTTCAGCGCGAGTGTCACCGTTGCCCGCGGTGCCCTTGAAGTAAGCCGGGAGTTATCCACAAGCCCGTAATTCGTGATTGAAGTTGCCCCGCTTCGGGCATAACCATGGTGACCTACAAAGGAGAATCACCATGAAAATCAATCGCACCTTCGCGAGCGCAATCCTCTCGATCAGTCTCGTCACTGGCGTAACGCTGGCCGTTGCCCCAGCAACCTCGGCCACCCAAATCGTGGTTGCCCAAAGCCCGACCGAGACAGCACTCACACCCGCGCCGTTCACTGCAACGCCGAACGCTCAAGGCTCACTTGTGATCAAAGCCGATCCAAGTTCCCGTGTTGTCTACAAAGCCAAGGGACAGAAAGCCAAGGCGGTTAAGACCAACAAGGCCGGCACGGTCCAGATCAAAAAACTCACTCCGGGCGTGAAATTGACCCTCACCACCAAAATTGCTGGAGCCACTAAGCGGATCACCGCCGTACCTGAAGGCCAAGTGGTCGCCGCAAACAACTTGCGGGTCCTCACCACCGAAATTCCCGGCCAACTGCAACTCACTTGGCAGCACGTAAACACACCAGCCCAAGGCGCTGTTTCCTACACCGTTACCGCGGCGCCAATCGGCTCGACGACTGATGCAATTACCGGCACAACAACCAGCAACGAGTTCGTACTCACCGACCTTGACCTCAACGACCGTTTCGAATTCAGTGTCACGGCAGAAAACACGATCAGCCGGGCAACCCCAACCATGGCCCTCATGACCAAAACCCTGAACGACCTACAAGGTAAAGCCGTGGTGACAACTCCGGTTGCCCCCGTAAAGCCGGCAACCACACCCGTGGCTACACCTGCTATAGCCCCTAGCCCAATCGCACCGGTTGGTCCCTCGACCAAAACGATCTATCTCTGCCCAGACACCTTCACCGAAGTTGGCGGCCTGTGCGAGAAGTCAATGGCTTACACGTTCACAACCGCGGACTACACCTACCACCCGGAATCCCGCACCGAGAGCTGCTCGGGTCCTGACTGCCCCGGCAGCGTGTACATGGACATGGGGTACATCGAGTCACCAACATGGGGTCAGGTGCACTGCCCCAACGGCGGTACCGTCTACGGAAACACCTGCATGGCGTGGAGCACCTCGAGTAAGCAGGTGACCTACCAGGTGAAGGACGCCACACCCACTGGGTTCACCGACAACGGATCTATCTGGTCCAAAAAAGATGAACTCCCCGCCGGCTACACCGACAACGGCAGCAACTGGCTCAGCACAACCCCCAAGATCGCCCGAGTAGTTCCCGCTTAAAGAGTCCGCCTCTGGCGGCATCGTTTCTGGGGCATCGTTTCTGGGGCATCGCGAACCTGCGATGCCCAAGAAACGTGGCAATTGTTAGAAGAATTTCAGGGATTTTTTCTCTTCTTTGCACCCTCTGTCAATTCAACCCGTTCTTCCTCGCCAGAACACACAAGGCGGGTGTAATTGACAGTAAACGCCATACCGAAATGTGGGGAGAGCCAAACTCTGGGGGTGCAGCGTTAGACTCCGTAAGCACGTAAATTCGTTGCGAGAACTGATCCGCCAAACAAACGGAGACTCATGGGAAACATTGCGTTCTTGATCGCATTCCTGGCACTCCCAGTGCTCTCCTATATATGGGTGCGGTCAATCACGTGGCTCGTCATCTGGATTTTTGCTTCAGCCGCCGTTGTCGGGTCACTCATTGACGTCAGTGTGCGTCGGGGAAACCTGTGGGATCTGCCAAGTCTGCAGTTCGCATTATTGGCCAGCCTGCTGATCGTTGCGATAGCAGCGTTCTTCTCACGGAAACTGCGACCGGGCGCAAGTGTCAAAATTCAAGCAATCGCAATTGGTGCCCCCGTTGCGATCGCTTTCATCTTTATCATTATTTCCCGTCTTTTGGCCATTGGTCACGCTGGACCGTGGACCGCTGTCGGTTACTTTGTTCAACGGATCTACGCCGAGGACAACGCCAAGTGGCTGGACTTCAGCGGGCAACTTTTGTCAGGTGACCCGGTTAATCAGGGTGTGCCCATGGGTGGGCCCTTACAACTAGCGGTAGTTTTCGCGGCCACCGTGTTTGCGGTGATTTCCCAACTTGCATTCGGTGGGGTCAACCAGGTCTTTGTCGCCTCCAACAGCATTTTGTTCCTACAGTTCGGGCTCGCTGCTATTTCACCCATAATTCTCGCGCCATTTGTTGAAGCGAAAATAAAAAACACAGACAAAACTCGATTGAAGTTCCCGGCACCTGTGATCTGGGCAGCTGCGATCGTGATCATGACCGCGAGTTTTGCCGTCAGTGGCCTAGGACACCTGACCTTCCAGTACGCCTTCATTGTCGCTGGGCTGTGGATCTCGGTATTCCTGGTCGGCTCCAGCGTCCCGCACGCACGCGTACTCACCAGCGTTGCTGCAGCGGTTCTCTTAATTGTGTGGTTCCCGCTGATCCCGATCAGCATTCTGATTTATGCAGCACTGATCGTGTACCTGACCCGTGCGCTCATGAACAATTCCGGCAACCGTCGCTCTCTGGTGATCCCGATCGCGGCGACACTGATCACGCTCGTATTTGTATGGGAAGCAACTGTCAACACACTGACTTACATTTTCGATCTCGGAGCCGTCTCCGCGAGCGGAACAGGCGTCACCGAAACATTTGGCGGTGCACTTGGCGCCAGCGCGCACGCGATCGTCGATACGTTAATGCCGACACTTGAAGTTCTCGACAGTTCTGGGGGCACTGAGTTAGCATCGCCAATTCTTTCAATCCTTGCCTTGCTGACCGCCGTGCTCGCACTGATCAACGTAAACCGCCGCCTAGGATCACGCGCAGCAACCGCGCTCGCATTCGCCCCGCTAGCGCTGATCGCTACCTACGCATTCGCTCTAGGCACCCTGGGCACCTGGTACTCCGGTTCCGGCCCGAACTACGGCGCCCAAAAGATGACCTTCTTCGCGGTCATTCTCACAATCGTGGTGTGTACACCCCTTGCAATCATGGAGATCGATCGCTCAAGAACAAAACTCACCCCGGCCCGCGTTGGCGCAGTCGCAGGGATTGTGTTCCTGATCTCAATCGATGGACTCTTGCCGCGCGCCATGACCTACACGAGCCCCGAGCAGTGGCCGAGCACCGAACTGAACCGCAACTACTGGTGGCCGGCTGAAGTTCGCGCCACCTCGGATCAAAGTATTGCCTCCAGCCCTGTTGGCTGCGTCTACCTCGAGCCGGGCGACACGCTTCCCACCGTCCTCAAAGACGGGCAGCGCATGTACGCCTGCACCCGGATCCTGGCGGGCCTTTCCGGCATGGATTCAACTGCCCAAGGACTCGTTGACTATCAACGGCGAGAGTGGTTCACCAACGAAGAAGCGTGGCTCAACGAGTACCCGAACCTGCAGCTGCTTCCCCCTGAAGTCCGCGCCAAGCAACTGATCCTGATCTCAGGGAATAACGACGTAGTCGGCCTAGAAACCATTGATCGCCTCATGCAGCGGTACAAACCGGAGTGGGCCAAGTAAAGTCGTCCCTCGTGAGTCGGATTTTGGTGGTTTTTCCCAGCCTGCATGAGGGCTCGACCATTGCTGAACTTGTCTCAGAAACGACCGGACACCTGCCCGAACACGAACTGTCGTTCCTGATCGCAGACGATTCCCAAGGCACCGACCCCGACCTGAACACCCTGGTGCAAACAGATTCACGTGTGCGCCTGTTCACCCCGACCTCCCGGCTCGGTCACCAGCGCGGCCTGACCGCGGCCTTGCGCGAGATCAAAGACGAACTCCCCGGCTTTGACGCGGTTGTCACCATGGACGGTGACGGCGAGGATCGAACAGCCGATATTGCCAAACTCATTGCCCCGGTACTGAGTGGCGAAGTGAACTTGGCTCGCGCCCAGCGTGGCAAGCGCAGTGTGCACCGCAGTTTCTCCCTGGGTTACTTGATCTACCGTGGGATTTTCCGCACACTCACCGGCATGAAAATCACGAGTGGGAACTTCGCGGCCGCAAGTGGTGTCTGGTGGCACGACGAACTTGATTCGAAAATGTGGAACCTGACATTCAGCGGAACCTTGGCCAGCATTAACGGCAAGGTCACCGACATTGCCTGCGACCGGGATCCACGTCGGGTGGGCAAGTCCCGCATGAACTTCTCTGGCCTGATCGGTTACGGCCTGATGTTCGCATTACCGTTTTCATTGCGAATAGCGGTGCGGGCGGCGGTGCTCACCGCTTTCGCAGCGATCGTGTCGATCATCGCTGTGATCACGGTTGTTGCCCTGCGCATTTTCACCGAAAGTTCAACACCGGGCTGGACCACCACTGTGGCATTTGGTGCCGCAGGTGTTGTGTTGATCGCATTTGTTGCCCTCACCAGCGCCCTCGTGCTCTACGCCGCAACGATGTCCGGGCGCGCGGATGCAGGACGCATAACCCGCACATGAACATAAAAAACACTAAAACCCTGACTACCCGCGACAAAGTCTTACTCACCCTGCTCACCCTGCTCGCCCTGGTGATCTTGGCGCTGTATTCCTCGTGGGGTCGACCGCTGTGGTTGGACGAATACTTGCATTTTGTGTTCGGTGGTTTCGACTCAATCGGTGATGCCTGGGGCGCGGTTCAGACCAGCACTACCAACATAAATCACGGTCAAACCGGGTTTTACATGATGCTGGACTTCGCGCTGCTGAAAACTTTTGGCGCGAATTTATTCATGATGCGCCTGCCAAGTTTGCTCAGCGCCGCCCTGTTACTTTTTAGTGCGGCTCTGTTCCTGCGCCGAAAGAAACTTGGCCCGATTGCTATCGCCGCTGCATTTCTACTGTTACTGGCCCAACCCAACTTGATGTACTTCGCTGGCGAAGCCCGTCCCTATATGCCCATGGCGGCTTCTGCGATGGCAGCTCTGGCCTACTTCTCCACTGACATGCAAACCCGAACAAAAACCGGGATGCGCGTGCTGATCTGGGGCAGCATGGTGTGGGGGGCGCTCATGATGCCCTACTACTTGCTCTACCTCCCCGTGATCACGATCACGGCCTACCTGATCGCCCGGCTCAACGGCGAAAAACCACGGCTCATCGCGTTTATTAATCTGCCCGTTCAAATTACCTCGGTCGTTGTGGGTGTCACCATCAGTGCTTTCACCTGGCTACGCGGCAGCCCCACCTTCAGCCGAGACCCTTGGTTAATAATCCGCCCACTCATGGACTCGGTCACCGCCCCGCAACTAATCGGATTGATTTTCCTCGGCGCCCTGATCGTGTTCACCCTGTGGCAAGGCCTGGTTCACACCACCGACCGTGCGCGCCTGGAAAGGCAACTTGCTGCCGGCACGCTCCTGGTTCTGGTCATGATCGCCATGTCGATCCTGTTTGCGGCTCTGTCCCTCTCCCAGAGTTACTGGATCCTTCCCCGGCAGTTCATTGCCTCGCAAGCAATCATTACGGTCGCGGTGGTGTGGATACTGGCAAGTGCACTCCTCGCCAACCCCAAGCGCTACAAAGTTGCGGTTTCCACGCTGTTTGCCATCGGAATAGCCCTTGGCGCCGGCCGGGCAACGGTGAATCAGATTGACAGCCTTGCGGACTGGGAGAACAACGGCTACCCCGTTGAAGGTAACCCCGGCGACCAAGGATTTCAAGGGATGGATGTAGCAGCTGCAAATCGAAACGTGATTGACGGTGGCCCCGTCCTACCCGAATTCACCGTGATCTACGACTCACCAAAATACGGCCCCGGTGAAGACCCACTCGAACAATGACCGGCACCGCACTACGCAATCGTTCAACACGCAGCGAAACAACAAGGCACGCCATATCCATTGCCGCAGTCACGATCTTTCTCGCACTCGCCGCCCGTACGTGGACCGGACTGGACACCCCCGATTCCAGTTTCTACACATCCCTCGCAATTTTCGGTGACCAGATAACCGACCGCGCACCATTTGATTCCTACTACTGGACCCGCCTGGGTTATATAGCCCCGTTGCACGCGTTGTATTCGATTGTCAGCCCCGACATTGGGTTTTTTCTTTACCGCCTTGTGCTCCTAGCGGTGACGGTGACCGGTATCTATGTGATTCTGCTCAAAATCACCAAAACCAACTTCACTACCAGAATTTTCCTCACAACCGCGGCCGCTTCCAGCACAGTGATCCTGAGCTATTTGGGTAATCCGTATCTCACCGGTTTTATCTTGGCTGCAACAACGGCAGGGATCGCCCTCGCCCTGCACAGCACCCTCACGACAACGATTGCCGGTGGAATGGTTGTTGGGTGGAGCGCCCAGGTCAACCCCGCCGGCGCGATCCTGGTCGGCACGCTCTGGCTTGCGGTCGCACTTTTCACCAATAAGAAATTCAGCCATTTACTTCAAGCGGGAATAGCGGCAGCCGTTACTTTTGCGCTCTTAATTGGGATTGGTACCCAAATATTTCCCGGCCTAAGTTGGTTTGACACATTCAACTCAACGCGGGAAATGAACCTCAGCGATTTCGCCAGTAGTGATTTGGTGTGGTTGCGGGATATTTCGCTGCTGGTCCACTTCGCCGTCCTACTCATCACGATTACAGCTTGGTGGCGAGATAAATCAAGTGCTCCCTACCGGCTTGCACTTGTGCTCTCCAGCGTCAGCGTGACCTTCATGTTGGTGTTCTCCCCCCTCATGGGTGGAATCGCGTTGGAGGCACCCATGTATCAATCTATGCTCTGGCCACCGGCCATGATCGCTTTCGCACTCGTCTTCGCTGAACAGATTTCCCTGGACTCACCAAGAACAAAAGCCATGGCACTTGCAGGGATCGCGGTGATATTGGCCACCGGATTCACCCAACCAACGCTGGCATTCGCCATTGGAATTCCCATTGCAATCGGTGCCGTTGCACTTTCACTTGTGGGAATCAATAAATCAGTTTCATCGGTTATTGTTATTGTCGTCGTTGCGAGCACCTTCCAACTACTACAAAATTCGCGCACCGACCTTGGGCTGTACTACCTCAGCCCGTACGCCCGGGCGTTCGCCCCAAATCCCATTGAAGAAAAAATCACAACGGCAATTGACGTTCAACAATGGCTGCTGGAGAACACCACCAACCAAGACCAGATTCTTACCTGGGTGGACGGCAGCTGGACCCAAGGCGACCGCGAGCTCTACGCCGTGGCAGCAATGCAACTCTGGGGTGAGAACCGGTTCACCCTGGAACCAACCGTAGACGACTACGCCCGCGCGATCCTCGAACGCACCAACCCCAGCATGATTGCCCTGTACGGGCGCAGCCAGCGGGCGATTGACACCATGCTCGCTTCCCTCAATGCGAACAACACCCCAACCTCAGCACCGCAGTGCCTTGAATTCGATTGGCCCCAGGCCAGCAACTCGAATTTCCCCGCCGACTCCGGGATCGTGTGCCTGACCCGGCTGACCTCACAACAGGCGAGGTGAAGTCGCCCTCGTTGTTAGGAACGTTCAGTGGGTCGGGAAAGGTACTGGCCCACCGGAACTCCGGAACTTTGACCCTCGCTGAGGACGTGGTTTCCCCGAACAAAAGTATCAGTGACCTTGGCCGTAAGTTCGAATCCTTCAAAGGGGGTGTACTCCTGCGCCGACTCGGAATCCTCGGCCCGCACGGTCCACGTGACCTTCGGATCAACGAGCGCAATGTCCGCGTCGTATCCGGCTGCGATGACGCCTTTCGTGTGAAGTCCAAACCGCTCGGCAGGATTATGGCTGGTAAGAGCGGCGATCCGGTCGTACCCCAATCCACGCTTTGAGCCTTCTGTGACCATTCCCGCGAGGAGGTATTCGGTGCCACCAAAACCGGATTTCGCTACAAAAATATCGTCGCGAGGTTCACCGAATTTCATTTCATCTTTGCAACACGCATGATCGCTGACAACCCAATCGATGTCACCCTTCATGACGTGATCCCACAGTGCTTCAACGTCCTCACGGGGTCGCAGCGGCGGATTCACTTTGCCACCGAGACCACTCGCGGTGTGAATATCAGCGAGAAGGTGGCCAATGGTTACTTCCCTGCGGAAATTGACGTGCGGAAAAGTCTGTTGCATCAACATTGCCGCTTCGAGTGCTTTAGCGCTCGTCAAATGCAAAAGATTGATGTTGGGCAGGTTCGTCTCGTGCGCGAGATATGACGCGATGGTGATCGCAAGGCCTTCTGAGTGAGGTGGCCGCGAATGGTGATAGGCCTCGAGCCCGGTGTATTGGCCTGACTCCTCGACAATTTTGGTGTACGCCGTCATGATTTCCGCTGTTTCACAGTGCAGGCTCAATGAAATATCGTTAGCAAGATCCGGATACATTTCCCGAGCTTTCTGGATTCCGCGCATCACGAACTCGAAGTGAGCGAGGTCGTACCTCTCGCCTTCGGGGATCATCAGGAAATCATTTTGACTCGTTGAACGACCGTGTAGACCGTGGCTGCCATAGAACATGAAAATTTTGAAACTCGTGACCCCGTCACGCGAAATAATCTCGGGGATTTCATCAATGTGGCTACTCATCATGGGCGCGAGGTGAAATGCATAGTCAACATAGGAGCGGCCATCACAGGCCGAGAGAACGTCCGGCATGAACTCCGAATAAGGACCGCCTTTGTTCAGGTAGTACTGACCCGTTCGGATATAGGTGATCGCTGAGGTGACCCCGCCCTGGGCGCAGGCCCGACTCTCTGTGGCTGCATCTTCAGCTAGAGGGTTGTAGATGCCCCAATGCTCGTGTGCGTCCACGACTCCGGGGAATGCCAGCCGGCCTTTTCCATCGATAATTTCTGTCGCACCAGAGGTATCAATACCAGGAGCAACCTCAACGATCTTTCCACCGGCGATTGCGATATCAGCATCAATGGGATCTGCTGAGTCATGACGAATCACTTTGACATTGGTTATCACTCTATCGAAATTCACTTCTATTTCCCTTCACTTGTTACATGGATGATGCCGTTCTCTGCAAGGTCGTTCCACACTTCTTGCCGCACAATAAGGTCGTTTCGGATGGTGAAGATGTCGACATATCGGACGTCGGCGAATGCCGTACCGTCATTGTTTTCACCAAAGAGGGTGCCAATACTTGTTACCACCTGCTCGCGGTCACCGTTCGCATTTGTGTGTTCAGCAACGAAATAGCGAATGCGATTTTTACGAACCCACGCGTAACGACCCTTGGATGCCGCCGCCATGTCATGGAGACCGGCATAACGCCTGTCACCGGGAAAGATAATGTCGACGTCGGCTGCGAGATAAGTGCTGGCCTCATCGAGTTGACGGTCCTCGCAAAGTTGCAGAAACGTGTCGATCATGATCTCAGCACTCTCCGGATCTGTCACTCTTCTTCTCCCTCCGGAACGATCCCTAACAGTTTGGGGTCATTGACATGTTGGGCGAGTGCGTGAACGGTGACGTCCATCCAGGGGTAAAGAGGCAACGACGAAATTTTTTCGTGAAGTTCGGTTGCATCTTTCACTTCCCAGAGCGCCCAGTTAGCCCACCGACCCGGAACACGCCAGAGCCGGCGCTGGTACCCCTGACGCGCCAGCTCCTGGCCACGCAGCAACTCGGCGGCAAAGAGACGCTCCTTTTCGGCTGGATCTGCATCTGGTGGCCAGTTGATTTCAATGTTCACGAGAAATTCCACTACACACTCCTTTGATGGGGATGGCTAAATGCAAGGCAGGCACCTTGGTTACGGAATTGCACGGCGACGTCCTGTATCGAGCAACAGAGTCGATCCATGAAGAGCACCGGCGTGCGGATCGGCCAGAGCGGCAACCGCCCAGGCAACTTCCTCAGTGGTCGTGAGTCTTCCCAAAGGACTTTTAGCTGTCGCACTTTTTCGGATTTCTTCCACCGCGACTCCGCGACGCTCTGCCTCAGCCGCAGCGAGAGCATCCCACCTCGGTGTCTCGACCGGACCTGGCGCGACCACGTGAATTCGCCAACCGGCGTGCGGAAGAGTCTCCTGCAGTTGACGCACAGCGTTGGCCTGCGCTGCGTTGGCGATCCCACTGGTGGCGGCATCGGGGATCGGGTCGAAAGCGAGGTTCCCACCGATTACAACGACCGGCGCCAGGTCAGGGCCCGCAGCGGGTTGTAGCGAGCGCAGGCATCGCAACAGTCCGCCCACTTTGACGTCAACCGCCGCAAGAATCGCTTCCGGTGATGCGTGATCGATTCCTCCCGCGGTAGGAGCGGCGGGGGTATACACGAGCATTCGCACCGGACCAGTGTGCGCGGCAAGCCGTGCCACGTCATCGTCTTGTGTGACATCGCAGGTGATCACGCGCGAGTCAGGTACGTGCGCGTGGAGTTCTTCTAAAGGCTCCCGGCCCCGGCCAACAAGAACGAGTGAGTGACCTTCGCGGGCAAGTCTGCGGGAAATTACCGCGCCCAAATCCCCCGCTGCGCCGACGACGACCGTGCAGCCGGGAGCGTGTGCGCTCGCCAGATCGTTTTCACCTGCGGTCATCTGGGCTCACCACTTAGCAACTTGCCCACGGATCGAGGTGTGGATTCACCGGTAACAAGTCCCGTTATTGTGTGAGCAAGTTCCTGGGCACGGCTCTCGTTGATGGATTGGTGCGCGTTGAGTGTGAACTTTGTTGCTAATTCCTCGGCAGATAGCGGGTTGTCCGGACCTCCTCTATTGGCAAGAACTTTCTCGATCACTTGGGAGCCATCAGCGAGAGTGGCCGTGAGAATCGCAGGGAACTGGTAGGGAAATATCGCATCGCATTCGGCGTTGGCTTCGCAGCTGACTTTGGCCGCCAACGCCAATCGGCGTGGATCAGACGCGGCTTCATCGGTGAAATCTTCGTGAAAAAGTCCAAGCCCGTTGTCGGCATAGAAAGCACTTGCCACGGTGAAAGGTCCGCTGAAAGCTGCGTGATACCCGGAACGAGGACTGGCTTTTTCATTGGCCGGTTCAGCGATCGTACGCAAAACGGGTGTGGGAAGACCGAGGGTCAATGCGATAATTGAATCGGGATCAACACCGCGCGCTTTCATTGCTCGGGCTGCGTCAATGCCTGAGTGGGTGAAGTGATTGCAGGGGTAGGGCTTAATGAATAGGCGCTCCACAGCCCACTGGTCACCTAGGCCATCTGAGATCGCTGACAGATCAACCCGATCTCGTAGAAACGCTTGCAGGAAACCGAATCGTCCCTCGAGTATGGTCGGTGGGCCGGTCACACCGGCAGTGGCACTTTGGGCAGCAACGACTCCACCGTGGGCGGCCCAACCACAGTGAATTCTCTTCACCGTCCCACCCGTTCGATTGGCCTCCAGCAGTCCCGCGCCCATGCTGGCCGAAATCCCGATAGCCGACATCGTGGCGTCAATGGAATCCGACAGCAGCATTGAACAGGCGACCGCTGATCCGATTGTTCCCGTGATGGATGTTGCATGAAGTCCGTACTCAAAGAACACCGAGTTGCCCAGTTCCTGGTCGTACCCTGCCATTCCCAGCCGGCAGGTCACCTCAATTCCCACGGCAATGGCATCTAATAACTCCGGCCCGCTGGCACCGCTGAGTTCCGCGGCAGCGAGAGCGGCGGGGACAACAGATGCACTGGGGTGTAGCACGCTTGGAAGGTGGGTGTCATCAAAATCAAGGGCGTGCGCCATCGTGCCGTTTAAAAGGGCTGCATTCGGTGCCGCCGTTGCAGGTCCGCCAACAACACTCGCCTGCGGGTTCCCTCCCCACCCGGACACAACTGCCCGCATTTGGTCGACAACGGGAAGGTGGGCGGCACCTAAGGCATTTCCCAGGGCATCGGTCACTCGTTGTGCTGTCGCTTCTCGCACCTGGGGGCTAAGACCATCAACTGAGACGCGCTGCGCGAGTTGGGCAATCTGCTGGGCGAGGGTGGGCGCGTTACTCATGAGCCGTTGTCTCCGAGAACAGCTATGGGCCTGGTAGGAGAACCCGTCCCACCGAGAATGTTGAGGGGGGCGAGAACAAACATGAACTCCGTGAGTTTCTCTTTGCTGGCTTGCTCAAGTCCCATGTGCTCGATGATGTTGATGCCTGACTCCACGAGCAGAACGTTGTGAGCTGGTAGCTCACTGTGGCCTTTGCCTGCTGGGATGTGTTCATAGGCTGTGCTGTCAGCGCCGGTGACAGAGATGCCTTTGTCTGCGAGCCATCGCGCGGCTGATGCGGTAGGTCCGGGAACCCCGTGGACTTGACCTAGATACGCGTCATGATCCCCGGAAAAATGCTGGCCCCAGCCGGTCCGAACAATCACAGCGTCACGTGGCTTGATTTCAACCTGCGCACGCTCACACGCACGTTCAAGGTCAGCGACCTCGATCGGGTAACCAGCAGGCAGGATCTCCTGATTCAACGTCGCTGGAATATCAAGGAAAATTCCACGGGTTACCAGCGGTGTGAACTGATCAATCCCGTGGGAGATGAAGCGGCCGTTTTGAAATGCTTCCGTTACCGGTACGTCACCGTGGAGGTATCCCTTGAAGGAGACGTGCGCCAGCGCATCCGTGTGCGTTCCAACGTGCCCGCCGGTCACAATGATTTCATTTGCCGCGGAGGCGCCATCGGGTCGCACCATGTCACCGTGCCGGCGCAAGTAGGACAAACGAAAACCCGGGTGGTTCGGGGACGTCGGCATGCCCGCATGCATCGGTTGGGCTAAATCAACAACTCGGGTTCCCCCTGAAATCGCATCAATGAGCGCGCGGGTGCTAGTCATGGTGATCCTCCTTTGTGGAAGTTGTGGGTTCAGTAACTCCGTAGATGGCAGCGAGATCCATGACGCGTTGAGCACTTTTCACGATCGCCGGATCAATGAAACGTCCGTCTTCGAGAACCAGAACGGATGAAGACTTTGATGCGCTTTCATGAAATGACTCAGTAATTTCACGAGCGCGCGCTACGTCAGATGAGTGTGGGGTAAAAATTTCGTTGACAATCTGTATCTGACACGGGTGAATCACACTCCTACCAAAAAACCCGGCTGCGCGTGCGTGTTCCGTTGATTGCCGCAATCCCGTGTCGTCTTTCAGGTCGACAAAAACACTCTGCGGGGGCGCGCCCAGCCCTGCAGCGCGGCTGGACGCAACAACCCGACCTCTGGCGTAACTGAGGTACGTGTCCTCGGTGATTCCCAGATCGGCTCGAAGATCAGCCTCTCCCAATCCGAGTGAACCAACTGTTTCACTGGCGGCAGCGAGGTCGTCACTCGCCTGCAGTCCCTTTGCGGACTCAATCAGAAGGTGAAGGCGGCAATTTTCGCCTAAGGACTCGGATACTTTCCTGACCTCCACCGCGGACTCACACTTAGGAACGCGCACGTGTTGAACCTGTGCACGGGAAAGTTCCACTACTTCTTTGTCATGCCACGGGGTTCCCACCGCGTTAATTCGGACCACGATGGGGGCATCTGGATTACGTGCGATCACGGTGCACGCATGGCTGAGAGCTATCTCTTTGTTATTCGCATGCACTGAATCTTCAAGATCAATAATCACGCAGTCCGCTTCGCTGACAAGCGCTTTGTCGATTACATCGATCCGATCCCCCGGGACGTAAAGCCAACTTCGCCACAGGGCTGTACCGGTCACACCACACCTGCATCACGTAATCGACCGATCTCCTCGGTACTTTTCCCAAGCGCGCGCAGAACCTCTTCGGTGTCATGGCCCTGGGATAGTCCGGTGTGTCTGATTTCTCCGGGCGTCTCGTTCAATCGGAATAGAACATTCTGCATTCGAACGGGGCCGAAGTCGGCATCGTCAATCGTTTTGATCGTGCCGAGTGCATTGAACTGCGGATCTTCCAAAACGTCTTTCGCGTTATAGATCGGTGCGACCGCGGCATCGGCTTCTTCGAAGGCGCGCAAAACCTCGTCACGATCTCGCTCGGCGATCCAACTGCCCACTGCTGCATCTAGTTCATCGGCATGCTTGGCGCGTTCGGCACCGCTGGAAAACCACGGTTCATCGATGAATTCAGGGCGTCCCACTAAACGCATAACTCGTTCAGCAATGCTGTGCGCGCTCGTGGACACGGCAACCCACGAGCCATCGCGGGTTTTGTACGTGTTTCTAGGCGCGTTACTGCTCGAGCGATTTCCGGTTCGCTGCTGCAAGGTTCCTAGTTGGTCATAAGCAATTAGTTGGGGACCCAGGACCGTCAAAATCGGTTCAATGATAGCAAGGTCAACGACCTGACCCCGTCCGGTTTTTTCTCGCGCTTTCAATGCGACCATGATCGCGTAGGCGGTGGTAAGCGCCGCGATTCCATCTGCCAAACCAAAGGGTGGCAGGGTGGGGGGGCCATCGGGTTCGCCGGTTATCGCTGCAAAACCACTCATAGCCTCAGCCAAGGTACCAAAGCCCGCTCTCCCCGAGTAGGGACCAAATTGTCCAAAGCCGGTAACGCGCGCAATAACGAGTCCTGGATTTATTTCGTGGAGGGTCTCGGGAGCAAGTCCCCACCTTTCCAAAGTCCCGGGGCGAAAGTTCTCAATGAGGACGTCAACGTCCTTGATAAGTTCCCGCAAAATCTCTTGACCTTCGGGTGATCCGAGGTAAAGGGTCATGGCTTTCTTGTTTCGGCCAATCATTTTCCACCACAGTCCGATTCCGTCTTTGCTGGCGCCGTGCCAGCGCACCGGATCGGCTTTGGTGGGATGCTCGATTTTCAGGACCTCTGCTCCGTAATCTCCCAACATTGTTGCAGCCATCGGGCCTGCAAAAAGTGTTGCAGCGTCAAGGACCTTAACGCCCTCGAGAGCCTGCATCGAGCTAGCTGAGTCCGACATTTTTCCCCTTTACTCGCGGTTGCCAGCCCATGCCCTCAGAGATTCTTTGGGCAGCGTCACAGACCAGCGGGATTAAGCGGACCACTGTCTTTTCATCGAATCGCTGCTGTGGACCACACACAGAAATTGCTCCAATAACTCGATCGGCGTGATCGAAAACGGGTGCGGCGACGGCACCGGCCCCCGGCTGACGTTCACCGCGAGAAACGGCGTAACCGCGTTCCTTAGCAACCTGTAATTCGCGCAATAAATCCTGCGGGTCAATAACCGTGTTAGGGGTCAATCGTTCTAATGCTCCCTGAACAACGGTGTCAACGTCCGGTTCATCTAAATACGACAAAATCACTTTGCTCGACGACCCTGCGTGCAGTGGGAACCTTCGGCCAATCTCCACTAGCATCTTGATTTCCTGTGGACTGGGAAACTGCACGATGTACGCGCGATCTAAGCCCATGCGTTGGGACAGTGTCGTTGTCTCCTCGGTCTGATCGCGCAAATCGCGCAAAATTGGCTCTGCCACCACCCGCAGGTCACAGTCACGAAGCGCCCGCGCACCAAGGGCAGCAGCTCCCGGGCCGAGGCGATAGGAGCGGGTGGCGGGATCTTGCACGAGCAACTGGCGAGAAAGCATGCTTTGCAAAACACGGTGAATGACCGCCTTTGATTGATCGAGTGCCCGCGCGATTTGGGTTACTCCTAGGTCGTCGTCTTCACCGAGGAAAAGAAGTAGAACGTCCGCAACTCGGTTCGCGCCTTCAGCCCCACTCGATCGCACGCCGCTTGCAGTGTTTGTCACATTGGTACTCGTGACGATCGCCATTGCTTTCCTTTCTCGCTAGGAACGAACCGTTGGTGTGAAATTTTCGCAGCAGGCTCAACCCCACCTACGTCTAGGCGAAAGGAGCCCTTTGACTTATTGTTTCGCTGAGCGGAATGTTTTAAGCATGTCAGATTTTGGCGATACTTGCAATGCTTCCGCAACAAATCGTTGATAACAATCGTGTTTCATCGTTCATTATTCCATTGACAGGTTTGTATCACTGTGCCAAACTCCCTTTCATGGCGGTATGTACCGTTGAGCGGAACAGTTCCACAGTGTTTCATGGAGCGAGTTTCCTTTATACAGGTCGTTGATTGCGGCAGATAGCTGCATGATGAAAGGGGTAAGGAAAAAATGAGGACTCCAAAAATTGCGGTAGGACTAGCCAGTCTTGCCCTAGTCCTTGCAGCGTGCTCCTCGGAGAGTGATGCTGACAGTGACGCAAGTGCAGAAACAGCAACTGCTTCTGCAGAAGAGACGACTACCGAGGAAGCAGCATCGGTCGACGTCATCAAAATAGGCTCGATTCACCCGCTCACAGGTGGATTGGCAGCTGACGGGCTCCAAATGGACGCAGGTGCGCAGCTAGCCGCTGCCGACATAAACGCCGCGGGAGGGATTTCCTGTCTCGACGGCGCTCAGATTGAAATACTTAGTGCTGACAGCACCGGAACACCCGAGGTTGGCCAGTCTGAAGCTGAGCGGTTGATCCAGGAAGGTGTCATCGCGCTCGTGGGTCCTTATCAATCAGCGGTCGCTTCCAATATTGCTACGGTTGCCGAGCGCAATGGAATTCCCTTCGTCATTGACGTTGCCGTAGCTGATGAAATCCTGACTCAGGGTTACACCAACACATTCCGCATTCAACCTAATGCTTCGGCTATGGGATCTCAGGGAGCTAAATTCCTGAAGGAACTCACCGATGCCGAGGGCATTGAAGTCTCCAAGATCGCCATGTTGCACGAGCAGTCAGCATTTGGAACGAGCGTCTACGAAGCATTCAAGACTGCAGCCGAAGCCAATGGCTGGACCGTTGATCCGGTCATCTCTTACGATGCTTTCGGAGTCACCGATCTCACCACCGATATGACCAAGGTGAAGGATGCTGCTCCTGATGTCATCGTGGTCACCGGTTACTACGGTGACGGTGTGCTGGCTACCGAGGCAATTAGTGCGGTTGATCCCGGCGCCAAGCTCATTTACGGTATCGCGCAGGGTGCTTTTGACAACCCCAGCTTCCCAGCCGATGTCGCCGGAGCAGGTGAAGGTTTCTTCAATGTGAACTATCACCTTGACGTGACCAACCCCGTCACCGTCGACCTTGCGAACCGTTTCGCAGAGTCTTACGGCGAGGAAATGAAGACGTCGGCTACTCACTCCTATGAAGCCGTGCGTGTGATCGCAAATGCACTGGAAACTTCCTGCTCTGAAGATCCCGCCGCGTTGCGTGACGCTATTGCCGACACGAATCTCGATTCCATCTTGGCAACAGTTGGTCCCATTCAATTCGATGAGACCGGTGAGAACATCAACGGAAGCCCAATCGTCATGCAGGTCCAAGACGACGCCATCGTGCAGGTCTTACCAGAGAACGTGGCTGAAAACGCACCACGTTTCAATTAGCACGTTGTTCGATAACTTCAATGTTGCGTGATGGGGGGTCAGCACACTCGTGCTGACCCCCCATCAAAGCACCTTCGATTGATTCGAATGAAAGGCAGGGACGGCAAAAATGTCGGACACTGACACGAAAGCCTTAAACGACACCTCGCTCGCGCCACCTATGAGGACCCGTCGGCAGCTTCCACCAAATGCCAAACCGGTGCTCGTCACCCTCGCTATTGCGCTCGGCGTTTTCTTCATCGCGTATCTCCGAACCGATGGCAGCAGTCTTGTACTCACGCAGGCCCTCGTATCTGGACTGCTTGCCGGCGGGGTGTACGGACTTGTAGCCCTCGGGTTGACCTTGATCTTCGGCGTGCTTCACGTGATCAACTTTGCCCAGGGCGCCCTCGTCACCCTAGGCATGTATGTCACCTACGTGGTGTCGAGCAACCTCGGGTGGAATCCTTACCTCACGCTAGTCATTAGTGTTCCAGTTCTTTTCTTGTTCGGCGCTTTGATTCAAAAAGTGATCATCAACCGGAGTATGGGCGAGCAACACGCCAACACACTCTTGCTGACCTTGGCCCTCGGTCTGTTGATCGAAAACGGTCTGCTTTTAGCCTTCAGCGGTAACCCCCAATCTGTTCGTACGGGGTCGGAGACCGTTTACAACATTTTTGGCGCAGTGGCTACGCAATCTCGATTGATTGCCTTTTTCGGCGCTATGCTTCTCGCAATTCTGTTGTTCATCATGCTGCAACGAACCCCCACCGGAACAGCAATTAGGGCCGTGGCCTCCAATCCCACCGGTGCACGATTAGTTGGGATCAACACGAGCAGGATCTACGTCATCACATTTGCCATTGGAGCGGCCTGCGCCGGTGCCGCGGGCACTTTGGTAGCACCCATCGTCTCGATTACGCCTGTCGCTGGTGAGGTTTTCAACATCACCGCGTTTGTGATCGTTGTTTTAGGTGGTCTAGGAAAGGTGCTCGGAGCTTTGTTTGGTGGTCTAATCGTTGGTCTTGCTGAACAATTCGGCGGAATCCTTTTCCCTGATCAGAGCAATCTTCTAGGAGTCTTCATAGTTTTCGTCCTAATCCTGTTCTTGCGCCCGCAAGGCCTGTTCTCCAATAATTCCTGAGGATTGATCATGTCCGAGACCTTGATTCAGACTGTTCCTTCGCCGCTTCACAAGAAGAAATTCTTCGACGGCAACATGGTTGCCTTGGTAATTATTGTCGCCGCTGTTGTGCCGCTCCCGCTCCTATTGGAATCAGGGCAAGAGTCGGTAGCCATTCGAATCCTGATTTTTGCCATGCTCGGACTTTCGTGGAATATCATGAGCGGTTTCGGAGGAATGTTTTCCTTCGGCCACGCAGCCTATTTTGGTCTCGGCGCTTATAGTTCCTCGATCCTGCTGGTGAATTTCGGCATCAGCCCGTGGATTGGAATGGTTGTCGGAATGGCAGTCGCGGCGATCTATGGAGTGATCGTGGGATGGCTGTGCTTTCGGTACAAACTCAAAGGAACATATTTTGCGCTCGCTACATTTGCGTTTGCAGAAATGCTGAGAATCATTGTGCAAAGTTCGCAAGCCGTGAATGCCGCTGTTGGCTACAACGTCCCACTGATCAAGGGCTCGAGTTGGTGGCTCATGCAATTTCCTGCCGGAAGCCCCAACTACTTCTGGCTTGGTTTGATTTTGCTCACCGGTTGCCTCCTTGCCACCATCATGTTTGCTCGGTCCAAAACAGGCCAATTTGCCGTGGCAATTCGTGAAGATGAAGAGGCAGCTTCTTCCATAGGAATACCCGTGCTGCGATACAAACTTAAAGTTATTGCGATAAGCGCCTCGATTGGTGCAGTTGCTGGTGTTTTCTACACCCAGTTTTATTTGTTCATTGACCCAGAACTTGCTTTCGGTGCTTACCGTTCCATCGAAGCAATTTTGATTCCGGTTGTCGGTGGCGTCGGTACCATTTGGGGTCCGCTCGTTGGGTCTGTTTTGCTGGCACCACTCAATGACATCACCGCGGCGATCCTGCGTAACCCGCCACCGTTCCTAGACTTCTTGCAAGGACAGTCCGGCCTTGATGTCATGTTGTACGCAGTATTGATCATCCTCGTGATCCTCTTCCTTCCTAAAGGGATCTTTGGCTCCATCAAGGACAAGGTGACACGCAAATGAGCCCTATCGTTTCGGTGGAACATCTCGGGAAATCCTTTGGAGGCCTGCGGGCCGTTCATAATGTTTCCTTTAACGTCGAACCCGGGGAAGTCCTCGGGATTATCGGGCCAAACGGCGCGGGAAAAACGACACTCTTCAACTGCATGGCCGGCATGTTTCCGCCGAGCACCGGCACCGTGCACTACCAATCCGAAAATGTCACCTCATGGTCAGACGCCAAATTGGCCCGTGCCGGCATGGTTCGCACCTTTCAACTTATGCGACCTTTTGGTTCGATGACAGTGTTGGAAAATGTAGCCGTAGCAGCAGCCGCTCGAGGTGCGAAAGAGCGCGATGCCATGGCGCAGGCGTGGGAAATTCTGCAACGGGTAGGCCTTGATCACTACGCCACCAGAACCTCTAAAGATCTTCCAACCGCTGGGCTGAAAAGGCTCGAACTGGCCCGAGCAATGGCTTTGCACCCGAAAGTGCTCTTGCTTGATGAGGTTCTTGCTGGTCTCGTACCCACCGAAAGGCAACCGGTCATTGATCTTCTTCTGTCAATCCGCGATAACGGTGTCACTCTTCTTTTCGTGGAACACGTGATGCAAGCTGTTATGGCACTGTCTGATCGCGTTCTCGTGCTCAACCACGGCGAAACCCTCGCCTACGGCACTCCCTCTGAAGTTGTTGCGAATCCAGAAGTTATCGAGGCCTACCTCGGAGATGAGGTTACAAATGTTGACTCTAAGTGACATTCAAGCCGGCTACGGTTCGCTGCAAATACTGCACGGAGTCAATTTCACCGTAGATAAAGGCGAGATTGTTGCGCTACTGGGCGCTAACGGTGCCGGCAAAACAACAACCCTGCGCGTCATTTCCGGGCTTGTCCCTGCTCGGGGCGGCTCGGTCACATTCGAAGGTCAAGACATCACCGGTCTGCGCAGCGACAAGCGCGTGGGCATGGGTCTGGTCCAAGTGGCCGAGGGTCGTGAACTCTTTGGCACTCTGACCGTTGAAGAGAACCTGCATATGGGCGCCTGGACCACATCAAGTTCGCAGCGAACCGCCGCCATGTCTGAGGTTCTCGATTTGTTTCCCATTCTCAGTGAACGTCGCAAACAGCGCACGGAAACCATGAGCGGGGGGCAGCAACAAATGCTTGCCGTTGGGCGCGCACTTATGGCTCGACCAAAGTTACTCATGCTCGACGAACCCAGCATTGGGCTCGCCCCTAAATTGGTGAGTCAGGTTTTAGAAGCCGTTCAAATCATTCGCAACACCGGAGTCACAGTATTAATCGTTGAACAGAACGCTGCCGCAACATTGGCAATCAGCGATCGTGCTTACGTTATCGAGTCGGGTGCCATTGCTTTCGAGGGAAAAGGCTCACACTTACTCGACGATGACCGGGTCCGGCGTGCCTATCTAGGTTTGTAATGCACGAACCCACGTCAACGGCTATCAACCACTTGGGATCGTGGGTGTCAAATCTCACGTGGGGCGATCTACCCACCACGGTTCAGCAGCGACATCAATTGATCTGGGCGGACTACCTCACGGTCGCTTCCGCCGGTGCGCAACTGCCCGAATACTCCGAACTGATCAAGGTATGGCCCACGCCCTCCGGCCCGGCACCGATCCCCGGAACGAGCGTCATGACTTCGGCGGAAGTCAGCGCCTGGATCGTGGGAGCCACCGGTGTCGCTCTAGAGCAAGATGAAGGCAATAAGTTCGCCAAAGGCCACCCCGCGGCCCACGTGATACCTGCTGTGATGGCTTTGGCGTTCGCTCACGGCTCTCGCGGAATCGATTGCGCTACCGCTGTTGCGGCCGGGTACGAGGTTGCCGCGCGTTTTGGTCGCGCCACCTCGCTTGCACCGGGCGTTCACCCGCACGGAAACTGGGGAGTCGCGGCCGCAGCCGCCGGTTGCGCTCGTTTACTCGGTCTTGATGCAAGCGCAACGGCGGCTGCCATCGATCACGGAAGTGGCATGGCCATTGCGGGGCATTTTTCTAGTGCGATCGACGGCAACCTTGTTCGTAACTCGTGGATGGGAGCAAGCGCTTTGTCCGGCATCGCTTCCGCCTATCTAGCGGCCGCCGGTATTGCAAGTAATACCGGTACCGCAAACGACACCCTCGGCAGCATTCTTGGGACATGGGATTCTAGTTATCTCACCGACTCACTTGGATCGCGTTGGGACTGCGAGAGCAACTATTTCAAAATTCACGCCGCCTGCGCTTTCACCCACCCGCCCATTGACGCGATGCTTCAGGTGCGCACGCAGCACCCCAAGTTGGCTACCCTGTCTGCGGACAATGTTCTCAGCATCGATGTCTACACCCATTACCTTGCCGCCGGCCTGAACCATCAACAACCCGCATCACGGCTCAGCGCCATGTTTTCTATTCCTTTTGTTATTGCGGTTGCTCTGCGCAGCGGCGAAGTGACTCCACGTCAACACGGTGCCCACGAGCGCAGTGATCCCGACATTGCGCAACTGGCTGAGCGAGTTCAGGTACACAACGATCCCGAGTTGAGCAATCTCCTTCCCCACAGCAGGGCAGCACGCGTGCGCATTGAATTAACCAATGGTGAGGTTTTTTCCGCCCACGTGCCGAACCCAATCGGGGATAGCGACTTCGCTCCCCTTGGTCGCTCCAATCTGGAAGAAAAGGGTGCACGCTTGATACAACCAGATCTCCTAGTCAACCTGTGGACATTCGCTGAGGAACTCCCCACCGCACCATTGATCACAGATCTCGCGAGCCTGCTTCGCGGAGGACCCTCGTGACCTCATCTTCCAACACAAACCGCAACGGACAAAGGAGAAGCACGTGCGCGTATTAGCCGTAACCCCTATCCATGTAGGCCGCGAAGAACTCATTCGCCGCCAAGAGCGTTACAACCGCCTATCCCCTCCTGGCATGGAAGTGACCTTGGTGGATCTTCCCGAGGACGCACCGCAAGCACTTAATTCTGATGAAGATGTTCACCGCAGTGATCAGATCGTTGCTCGCGTGATGCAAGAAAATCGTGCGGGATTCGACCGCGTAATCCCCGATTGTGTTCTCGATCCCGCGTTCGCGCCGAGCAATGAAGATGCGGAGATGCGTGGCCTGCTGCACCAGACAGCACTGGGCCTCGCCGATTCTGGGGAACCATTTGGCGTCATAGTGCGCAACGAAGCGATAGCCAAAGAGTTGCGTCGCCGCCTTGAGGAATACGGATTCAATGAAAAACTTATCGATGTTCACGTGATGGATCTGCCCTTTGAGGCGGTCACCAATCACGAGATGTGGACTGCGGCCATGACGAAGGCCGTCAAAGAACTCGGGGATCAAGGAGCACGCAGTGTCATCAATGGGTGCTCCGCGGTAGATGTCGACGAAGAAGGGATTGGTGTCCGGGTCATTGATCCGACCCAGGAAGCACTCAAAAAGATCGCTGCCGGATCGCTATGACGGACGTAGACTTACTCGTTGCAGGTGCCGGCGGGGGACTCGCCGGAGCCCTGCGCGCAGCTGACCTTGGTGCCAGTGTTCTTCTCGTTGACGCAAGTGAGCACTTTCGCCGCGGGAATAACACTTCAATGTCCACCGCGATGTTTCCTGGGGCAGGAAGCAGGTGGCAGCGAGCTGAAGGAATCGAGGATTCCCCAGAAACGTTCTCCGCGGATATCATGAAAAAAACGAAAGGATCAGCCGACCGGCTCATGGTAAAAACATTGACCGAGGTCAGTGCCGAACTCGTGGAATGGATGGCTGATGCTCAAGGGGTCGAACTCTCGCTGGTGACGAATTTTCATTACCCCGGTCACAGTGTTGATCGATGCCACACCATTGAGGGACGCAAAGGCGACCGAGTCCTGCAGCACCTCCTCTCGCGGGTCGATTCGCATGACAGTATTGAAATGCTCGTTCCCACTCGGCTCGTGGAGATTCACACCGACGGTGACGATCTCGTCGCTCACCTGGAAAAGCCAGATGGTTCTCGCGAGGAAGTTTCCGCGACTTCAATTTTGATGGCCACAAACGGGTTTGGTGCCAACAAGGACATGGTGGCGCGCTATCTGCCTGAGATCACATCAGCGGTTTACCACGGGAGTGACGCATCCCTGGGCGATGCTCTACGAATCGGTGAATCCTTTGGTGCAAGCGGCGCGTACTTAGACGCCTACCAGGGGCACGCCGCCATTGCCGTGCACGGCGCAACGTTGGCGGGTTGGGCCACGATCATGCACGGTGGGATTATGGTGAACACCCACGGTGAGCGGTTCGGTAATGAGACCTGCGGTTACAGCGAGTACGCCGCGATGCTTGCCGCTCAGCCGGGTGCACGTGGCTGGTTGATTCTTGACGAACGTGTGCACCAACAGTGTCTAGCCTTTCGGGACTATCAGGAAACGATAGAGAGCGGCGCTCTGCGCCAAGCTGAATCTCCAGAAGAACTCGCGGCGGTCCTGGGCGTGGACCCTGCTGTCCTGTCACGCACCTTGCACACCGCTGGGGATAGCGCCCGTGGCGTGGTACCGGACCCCTTCGGTCGGACCTTTTTTGAGCAACCGCTCTCTGCCCCCTACGTCACTATTAAGGTTCAACCAGCCCTTTTTCACACCCAGGGTGGTCTGTTGGTTAATCACGACGCCCAAGTCTTAGATGACAACGGTGTTGCTGTTCCGGGGCTTTTCGCTGCCGGTGGCGCTGCGGCTGGGATCTCAGGTCACGGAGCAGATGGCTACCTTGCCGGTAACGGGTTACTGAGTGCATTCGGTCTCTCCTATCTTGCGGGACAGGCTGCTGCGCGCTCCATCTAAGTCCGCGCTTATCGCTTGGCGTTATCTTTGCCCTAATGACTTCTTCAAAGAAACGACTCGCAACCGACGCTGGCGTTGCCGCCGCGCTCACCACGCTGTTGACGCTGTACGTCTTCCTGCCGATCGCTGATCGCTTCACCCAGCCGTGGGCTGCCGGCGACATGCTGAGTACCTACGTTGCGGTGGACAACTGGGGATTCCTATCGAGCACTCCCTCCACGGAGTACGGCTACCCGCTCGGCATGAACCTGAACTACTTCCCCGGTATTGACATCACCGAAAACCTCTTTGGCAAAGTAATCAACCTGATTTCGGGGAATCCTTTCCTCGGCGTCAATCTGCTGCTGTTTCTGAGTTTCCCGCTCGCCGCCGCCCTCGCGGTGATTGCGCTTCGCATGGTCGGTTCCAAGGGTCCGATTGCAATTATGTTGGCCACAGCGTTCGCCTTGATCCCGTATCACTTCGGTCGGGGTCTTGGTCACACTTACCTCGCCACCAACTACTCAGTGGTCACCGGCGTGATTCTCGCCCTCGCGATCGGCACGGGGTTGTTCACGAAAGCGGTCACGACAAGAAATAAAACCCGCATCACTGCCTTCGCCGTCCTCGCGTTAATCACCGCGTGGACCGGCGTGTACTACGCCGTCTTCGCGCTGATCCTGATGTCGGCAGCTCTGCTCTGGCGCTTCGCCAAAGGCGCCCGAGTCAAAGAACTCTTGCTGAACCTGATCCCGATCGTTCTCACCGCCGCTCTCGTTGTTGCCGGGTTCATCCCGGGGATTCTCGCCACCATCAGTGACCCACCGTTTGCGGTTTTGAGTACTCGCTTGCCATATGAATCCGTGTATTTCGCCGGACTACTCGTAACGGCCCTACTTCCCGCTCCCATTTTTGTTCAAGGGATTTTTGCCTCCTACAACATCAACATCACCGAAGCTCTCAGTGCCGCACCGAGCATTGAAAGCACAGTCCCCACCAACTTTGGCACCCTGGTCACCGCCGCCGCTTTCGTGTTGTTGGCAGTCGGCCTGCTTATGAGAAGCAGGTCGCGCAGTTGGAAAAGCACCACCACTCAATTACCCATGGTGACCTATTTGCTCGCCGTCGCGATCCTGTTCTTTATCCCGTGGGGTTTGAACTACCTTTTTGCCGGACTGATTTCTCCCCAGATCAGGGCCTGGAACCGAATGCTGCCAGTCATCTTGTTGCTCATCCTTCTTGCTGCCGGAATTGTCCTCGCTCGATTCGCCACCAATCGCCTAACCGTGATCACCATTGCGACAGTTGGTGTCGCCGCCACGTTTATCAACTCAGTGATGCCCTTTGCTGCTCCCTATGCCAACAGTTCCAGCACGCTCGCCAAAGAAGCCAACGACGCCAGGGATTACTCCAACGCGATCAATACGGCAATCCCCGAGTCGTGCGGGATCTTGCAACTGCCTTATATGGTCTACCCGGAAAACGGACCGCTGCTCGATCTTGATGACTACGGTCACTTCTGGTTACCCCTGACCCAAGCTGACAACAGCAAGTCCTGGTCCTACGGAGCGGTCAAGAACACCGAGGCGAGCGCGTGGGTTGCTGCTCTGCCCGAGATCCCCGGTGACACCGACATTCAAGAAATGGTTGGCGCGGGTTTCTGCGCAATCCACGTTGATTCGCGGGGGTATGTTGAACCAGCCGCCGAGCGGATCAACGCCGAACTCACGCAGCGTTTCGGCTCACCCGTCGCCCAAGGCAACGAGAACGCGTGGAGCCTCTACCGAATCACAGATCAAGTTCAACCCAAGCCCGAACAACTCTCTGACTTTTTCTTTGCCCCGGCAATCACCCCCGACCTGCAGTCATCACCGGGTGTCGGCACTCTCGCCCCGCGCGGGTCAAAGGGTCAACTCATCTGGTGGTGGACCCTCGCCCCCGAAGCAAGGTTCACCATTAACCAACTCACCGACAGTGTCCCGATCACCGAAATCAACCTCGGACTTCGCAGCAGCGAGTGCGAGAACGGGTGGGCAGACATCACCCTCACCGACTCCAATGGCAATAACATCGCGACCCCGGTCACCACTGCCATCAACCCGCAAACCACAACCGATATCACCATCACCGTAGAAAACCCCGACTCCACAACCGAGCAGGCAACCCTCACCGTCACTACCTCAGGCAAGGGCTGTGAGGTCGCTAACTTCCCCTACCAACAATTCGTGCAGGTAATTAACCCTTCAACACGCTAGGAAAAAATAGGCGGCAGGCCTCGCGCTCCCAACCCTTGATCAATCCCTGACCAAAAGTTCGTAACAGCAAGTTCACGCGCACGAACCTGAGCGCGACGAGCACGGGCATCAAGGTCAGCACGATCACGCAACAACGACTCAATCAGGTCTGGCAGGTCTTCAACAGAGTTAAAAGTGGAGAACTCATCTGGTGGAAAGAACAGTCGAGTCCTATCTTGATCATCGGTTAATAAATAGGTTCCCGCTAAACCAGCTTCAATAACCCGGGTCTTGAGTTGTTCGTATGGCCCAGCGCTAGAACGACTGAAGTTAATGGTCATGTGACTACTGGCCAAACCCTGCATGTATTCAATCCACGTAGGTTGATTCGCACGGCTGGATTCGAAGTCTGTTGTTTCATCAGCCCGATGTGGGTTCACCGCAACGTTAATTCCACGTGAGCGCAAGGATTCGATCAGTTCAACCCGGTAGGGGTAGAGCGTGCCAATGAATGAAACATCATGCACCTTTTCCACTCCAACGAGTGCCGGGGCAAGTAGGGCCAATGTTTCGGAACTGACGGGCATGTTGACCGGACCGACTTCAGTGCGGGCACGAACAAGTTCACCGTCCATGGGCATGCAAATATCAACCGAAACAAATTGCGGTGACATGCGGGCAAGTCTGCGGCTGCGGGCGCGAATCCACTTGAACGCGGAATCAAAATTGACACCCAGTAACGCCCCTTCCCAGCCTGAATCCAGCAAACGAATAAACGCCTCATCCCATGTCCAACTGTCACTGGTTGTCCCAGGGTCACTTTCAATATGCGTGAGGACGTGTGTTGCACCGGTTGAAGCAACTTGATCCACCAATCGCTGCTGCCACACCGCCGGCTGCTCACCTGCAGGGACGTCAAACACCGTAACGTTTTCCGCGCCAATTAGATCTTCAAGAGCCTTCGTAGCTTCGTAGTAAATATTCCACTGACCTGCAAAGAAATTATCTCCACTAGGGCCGTTCTGCGGGACTATCAGAACGTGTGTGGGTCTTGGCACGAATGTCCTAACACTTTTTCGCTTACGCGGGGTTAAACCCGCAGCACGCATTCGCGAATCGTGTTGTCTATTCCACCCGATCTCATCCCAATACGGGTTCACCAAAAACAAGACCTTGCTCACAAGGTTCTTGATTCCCATTACTTCACGCCCGTTCGCCGAAATCGGTCAAACAGCGGCAATGGGTCTCGTTGAGGGATTGAACAAAACAGCAATGCGATAGCGCCTGCGGCAACAAACACGATCCAATCGATAGAAAAGACGAGTGTGGTGAATGGGTTGACCGGCTGGGAGACAACAGCGGCGCCCACTACGAGCACCAATGCTTGCCCCAGTTTTCCACTTCGCCAAATGACTATGAGAAGTGGTATTCCCATGACGATTGAGTGGAACCAAGCAATAGGGCTCACCGCGAGAATTAACCAGTTGAGCACCCAAAATAGTTCCTGCTTGCGCCACAGTGCAATGCCAGCAACAACTAAAGCAGCAACGTAAACGATCACCTCACTGAAGCCGTAGCGACTGAGAATTGATCCAGGTGTCAACAAATCCGCCCGCTGCATGTTGACTTCAATCGAAGCCCGCGAAGTTGTCAGAAACGAGTTAATAATTCCAGGTTCAAAGGCAACCGCGATAACTAGTAGCGCGAATACGACACCGATCGCCCACACGAGTGTTTTCCATTGTTTCCGGGCGAAGGGGTAGGCAAGGAGTAGTAACCCGATTCCACGGGTCGCGCCAAAAAGCCCGAGAGATATCCCACTTGCACTCGGATTGGAACGGAACCGCCATGCGAGCGCAAGTAGAAGGGCTGCGACCGGATAAGTGCTAACCAGGCCCCATTTGCCGGGCACGGTGAGGGCGAGAAGTAGTGCAAGAGGGTAGGCAATATGCGCCGGCACCTGCAGCAGCCGCATGGTGAGAGCGATCATGACGACAGCCGCAATCACCCAGAAGGACAGCCACCAGCCGTAGTCGATAAACCCGAGGGGAATTCCCAGCGGGATGCTCATAGGTGGGTGGGAGTGTGAGGAAAGGTCCACGAATTCAACGTCCATGCCCACCAGTGGGTGTAAAACTTCAAGGGAGTCGTAGGCGGAATAGTCACCACGGATTAGGCCAATGGCTGAGCCAACTTCCCAACCAATATCGGTCCAGCCGCCATTGCCGGCGAGCATGGAAATCAGGTCACCAAACCCGAATTGGGTGAACGCTTCACCGAACTTGGGCCACAACCAGCGTGCCAAAAGGGGAACAACCAGAATCACGGCCAGGTTCGCGCTCAACTCGCGAGAATGCACCCGCGCGGTTGCGAGAACTCCCTGCCGCGTATCCATGATCCCTAAAACTACCCGCCCACTGATTAGATGACCTCGTGGGCGCGCAAACAACTTCAATGCAGGCGGCAACACCCCGCAGCAGAGCCCTCACAATTGCTGCGATCCCGGCCGCAATCACCCTCGCATTTCTTGGCTGGCTGATCGGTTCGGGTAATTGGAAAATCTTCGGAATCTGGACCCTGGAATCCACCACCGGCCGGGCAACCGGATTCGGAGACCTCGCTTTTATCACGGCAACTGCCAGTTGCTTCTCAACCGAGAATGCTGGAGGGGCAATTGATCTGGATGCCTGCGACCCCTACGGCCGCCCTTACACCCCCTACGGTCTGATTCCCGGGAAAATTCTCGCCTTCTTTGGTCTAGGTTTCGAGCAGACATGGATCTTGGGGATCACGCTCATGGTGATCTGGGTGCTGTCTGTTTTCTGGCTGACCTACACACTGACCAAAAACTGGCGCCGCGGCAACACTGAACTCGCAGTCGCAATCGCGTTGATCACTTTGCTTGCTATTTCACCCACCGCAATGCTTGCTGTGGAACGCGGAACTCTCGACATTCTTGTGGTGGCCTTGGCAACTTTTGGGCTGCTGGGGTTCACCACATCGGGGAAATTCGCCCCTGCTCGCAAGTGGCTCTCAAGTTTTGCGCTTTTCACCGCGGTCGCTCTCAAGTATTTCCCTCTGGGTCTCTTCGCCCCGTTCTTCGCACCCAAGCGCTGGTCAGTACCTGCATCAATCGGTGCGGCTGTGACTGCTCTCTTCTTACTTCTCAATTTGGACAATCTGCGCACCGCAACCCAAATCGCTATGGCCGACTCGCTTTCCACCACCCGGATCATGTTTTCCAGCACGACCGGATTAGTCACGTGGTTGGTCGAGGACCCACTGGCGTTTAACCCGCCACCTGATCAAATTCTTAATGAAACAACCCTGCAAACAGTTGGGGCACTTCTTTTCGCTGCACTCACCATTGGGCTTGTAGCTCTCTTGCGTAGAGTTTCACAAGGCGAATTATCGACATCCCTGAAGACTCTCAGCCTCCCTTGGTACCTCATTGTTGGAGGGAGCTTCTCCCTCTCAATCCCCTACTTCCTCGGGGCTTCCAACGACTACCGGCTCATTCTGTTACTCCTTCCCCTTACCGGCTTACTCATCTGGATCGGAACGACACGGAAGTCGGCACTACGACTAACCCTGTGGATTGTTGCCACGGCAACAACAATCGCTGCCCTCACCGGAGCTTCCATGATCCCCAATGACTCCGGGTTTATTGTGCCCAAAGCAATACTGGTTTTCGGTGACGCGTGCCTCGCGCTCACTCTCGCCTTTGGTGCGGCACTATTCATTAATGCTTGGATCACCCAAGCCTCAATCAAAAGACGAGTACACGAATGACGCAAGCAAACACCGCGCTACCAAAAGTCAGCATTGTTGTTCCCGTATTTCGCGGTATGCCCTATCTCACTGCTTTAATTGACTCGATCAAGAAACAGACCTACCAAAACATTGAACTTATCGCGACAATCACCCCAAGTGGTGACGGCAGCGAAGAAGCCCTGACAGAGGCCGGCTTCGCCATTGAAATCACACCTGAAGGAACCGGGGCTGCTGCCAATTGGACCCGGGCAACACAGTTGGCAACCGGTGAGTTCACGAAACTAATCTGCCAGGACGACTTGATCTACCCGAACGCAATCACCCAACAGGTAGCCAACCTCACGAATCACCCGAGCGCTCGCATTGCGATTGCGAAACGAGATATTGTCAATACACACGGCAAGACACTTTTCACGGGACGGGGTCTGCAATCAATACCAGCCAAGACACAAATACTTCCCGGCAAAGAGTTGTTACGGCGGACCTATGTCCACGGGGGAAATATTTTCGGTGAACCACTTGCCGTTCTCTTTAGAACCCAAGCGTTGCAAGAAGCCATGCCCTGGCGAGACGACAATCCGCTCATGCTTGACCTGAACACCTATACCGCCGTCGCAACGAGCGGTGACGTTGCGCTCAACCACGAGTCAGTCGGTGCATTCAGGGTGAGTAGTACCTCGTGGTCAACAAACCTGGCCAAAGTGCAACTTGCCCAAACCCGCACTTGGCAAAAGGAATACGAAGCAGCATTTCACCCAGACCGCCAAGACAAAATCAGCGCAGCCATTGGTGCTCACCTGCAAACAAACACCCGCCGGGCCGCATACGCATATCTCAAGCTCCGTGGTGATCTCACGTGAACGCAAACGAAAATAGTTCACGGTGGCTGGTCACCGGGGCAACAGGATTCTTGGGAGCCAACTTCACCGCAACAGAAGATCACCTCACAGCGCTAACTCGCTCAGGTCACTTGCCCGCGGGCTACGACTCTCAAGTCACGGCCAACCTAGAGAACGGACAAGAAATACGCGCGGCAGTCCAAGCAGCCAAGCCTGACTACCTGCTGCACGCGGCCGCGATCTCCTCGCACGAAGAAGCCAAGAGCAATCCCCAGCGTGCATTCCAGATCAACGAAGACGCAACACGAATCCTTGCTCAAGAGGCCCAGAAAGTCGGGGCGAAGTTTATTTACATTTCAACCGATGCAGTTTTTGACGGGGCAACCGGAAACTACAGCGAGACTGATCCCACGAATCCGTTTTCGATTTACGGCGAATCAAAACTTGCCGGTGAACTTGCGGCAATGAGTGAAACAAATGGACTAGTTATTCGGACAAATTTTTTCGGTTGGAGTCCAACTCGCACCCGTTCAATTCTTGAGTTTTTCGTCAACAACCTTGAAGCGAATATCAATGTTCCCGGTTTCACTGATTTCACCGTCACGAGCCTTTATGTCAGACAGTGCGCCGAAGTGATTCGTCAACTTGCAACACGCACCACAGAAGAAGGGGCTTCTAATATTTGGCACGTCGCCTCAATGGACGCCTTGACCAAATACGAATTCGGTGTGGAAGTCGCAAATATTTTTGGGCTCAACCCCGAACTCATTGTTGCCCAGGAATCGCCACGGGAAAACACTCAACAGGTTTCCCGCAGCCGAAATATTTCCCTCAACACCACAAACACCCAGCGATTCCTCAACCAAGCAGTCTTGCCACCCTTAAAAAGCCAGCGGGAGGGAATCATTCGAGCGAAAGAGCAGCCCAGGCTTGTCCCCTAGACTCACGCGTGTGAGCAGTGAAACCATTCAAGGCCCAGTTACAACGGTTAGCGTTGTGATCCCGGTGTACCAAGGACACGAAACGCTCCCTCAACTAATCACTGAACTTTCTCAACTCACCGCACCCCAAAAAACCAAAGCCGGACGAGAGTTTGCGGTCACCGAAGTGATTTTGGTGTGGGATCGAGGCCCGGGAACAAGTGACCACACGATCCGTGACCTTGCCGAGAAGTTTGACTTTGTCCGGCCACTGTGGCTCAGCCGCAACTTTGGCCAACACGCCGCCACAATCGCCGGCATGAGCTCCTCCGGTGGTGAATGGATTGTCACCATGGACGAGGACGGGCAACAAGACCCAGCCTTTATCGCTGATCTAATTGATTGCGCCTATTCCGAACAAGCACAACTGGTCTACGGAACACCGACAAACCCCGCTCCACATTCATGGTTTCGTAATGTGGCCTCTAAGTGGACCAAACGACTGTTTGCGCAAACACTCGCAAACGGTGAATTCGCCGAATTCAACAGTTACCGTTTAATCCTAGGAGAAATTGGTCGCAGTGTGGCCGCTTACACCGGCGCGGGGGTGTATCTCGACGTCGCCCTGAGTTGGGTTGTCGCCGACTCCCGCCAGTGCCCGGTGACCGCGCGCAGTGAAGGTAGGCCGGCTGCGAACTACAGCTACCGCAAACTCTCCAGTCATTTCGGTCGGCTGATTATTTCTAGCGGAACAAAACCCTTGTTCTTCGTCTCGGCACTTGGCGTAATTTTCTTCGCATTCGGTGTGTTGGCCGTGGCGTGGATCGTAATTGGCACCCTGCTCGGCGGTGAAGTAATCGCTGGTTGGGCCTCGACCTTCTCCGCCCTAATGATTATCGGTGGAACGGTCCTGCTCAGTTTAGGCATTGTCGCGCAGTACGTAGGTGCTGCAACCAATATGAGCCTGGGCAAACCACTTTATGTTGTAGTGCGCGATCCACTCAACACTTTCCCCAGCGAAAGTCCCGCGCAACCTGAGAATCCAACTACGTGAACTCGAATACCTGGGTGATTGGCGCGGGCGGCCTACTTGGCTCAGCGCTCACAAGAACACTGCCTAATAGTTTCCAAGCGAAACCCATCCGCTGGTCCGATCAAAACCAGTCCAGTGAAGATCTCAATACAAATTTGAATGAATTTGCAGCACAGCTCGACCCACATCACCCCTGGCGAATTATTTGGGCGGCAGGCCACGCAACAGTGTCAAGCAGCGAGAGCGAGTGCCACAACGAACTCACAACTTTCAGCGAATTTGTCAGTCAAGCCCACAAGCACCTGCCAACCCCCGGTCATTTCTTTCTTACATCTTCCGCTGGCGGTGTTTACGCAGGTTCGAGCAACCCGCCTTTTGACTCTAAGTCTGAGCCTGTTCCTACGAGTGCTTACGGGCGCCTCAAACTCGGTCAAGAAAAAGCCCTATCTAAGACTTTCACCGACCAAGAAGGCGTCCACACCACAATTGGGCGGATCAGCAACCTGTATGGACCCGGACAAAACCTGCGAAAACTCCAAGGCTTGATCTCGCACCTAATTCTTGCTGCACTCACGAAAAATACAATGAATATATTTGTTCCCCTGGACACAATCCGTGACTTTGTATTCGTGGGA
>FLOH01001484.1_pt1 | contig 36599 bp, 38 predicted proteins | sample 756751 | NCBI WGS metagenome assembly FLOH01 (sample SAMEA4026879, study PRJEB14308) | marine metagenome | biome: coastal water; material: water | depth 74 m
GGATCCTGATCAAAACCGATAAGGGAACCAGTGTCTAAAAGCTGGAGTATCTCATGAGAATGTCCACCTCCACCATAGGTTAGATCAAGGTAGACACCTTTGGGATCCACAGCCAATCCTGCAATGCTTTCTTGAAGCAAGACAGGTATGTGATAATCTGTTGTTCCCATTACTTTTCATCTTCCCATTCGAAGTCCCCCATAACCTCCTCGGCCAGGGAACGTCTTGCTTCATCAGTCAATTGGGAGTCCTTATACTTAGGTTTGGCCATAAGCTCAATCAGGTGACCCTGACCTGCCAATACCACTTCCTGTTTCATGCCGGGCTCCACGTCTAAATCATCCAAGAATCTTCTTGGCAACAGTATTCTGCCTGATCCATCAAATTCCATTTCCAAAACATCCCTAAAAAAGTCTCTTCTGAATTCATCGTGACGAGCATTGTAAGGATTAAGTTTTTTCAGCGTTCTGGACACCAGTTTATCCCAAACATTTTCAGGATAGAGGATTAGGCTCTTTTCAAAGCTGTTCATCTTGCCCACGAAGACCTCGGCCGCTTCCTCTAGCATTTGCTTTTTCAGCTTTGCCGGGAAAAGGATACGCCCTTTCGAGTCTACTTTGCAATAATGATCACCTTTAAACTTTGACATAGTATGTCTTCAATTAGATGTAAATCTAAACACTTTTTGACACAATTACCCAATAACTACCACTCAACATGCAAAACTGTTAATAACTTTTTGACCAACGAGCCCCTAAAGAAAAATTGTATCTTTGCAGCTCACCGGAAAAGAGTAGAATACATGGATGTGGACAAAAACTCCGAAGACCTTCAATTGATTGACATTGAGAAGGTCTTTGCTTCAAAAGACGCAAAGCTTTTAAAGAGAATTCCCAATTTTTTCATCCGCTATCTGAAAAAGATTGTTCACCAAGAGGAAATAAATGATTTTTTGATTGCTAATCAGGAGATTACAGGCTTTCCCTTTATAGAGAAGTGTGTAGAATACATGGATGTGGAATTGACTATCCGTGGAGAGGAAAACTACCCAAAAAACACCAGAATGATCTATGTAGGCAACCACCCACTTGGTGGACTAGATGGTATGCTACTGACTAAAACTATTCATGACAATATTGATTCTGGTGTGAGAGTCACTTCAAATGATTTGCTTTTAAATGTCCAACCCATGCGCTCAGTATTCCTGGGTGTCAATAAACATGGGGGGAATAGTCGAGATCACATCAAAGAAATGAATAAAACTTTTGAAGGGGATCATGGCATAATTTTCTTTCCTGCTGGTTTAGTGAGTCGCAGAAAAAAGGGAGTCATTGAAGACATGGAATGGAAGCGAACATTCATTAAGAAAGCCGTAGAATACCAACGAGATGTTCTTCCAGTGCATTTCAGTGGAAGAGTGTCAAATTTCTTCTACCATTTGGCAAACCTTCGTAAATTTTTGGGCATTAAGTACAACATCGAAATGCTCTACCTTCCGAATGAGATGTTTAAGCACAGACACGGAAAGCTTACCATGACCATTGGAAAACCAATACCCTGGCAAAGCTTTACAAAAGACAAAACTGCATATGATTGGGCACAAATAGTCAAAAACGAGGTTTATGAACTCAACAAAAAAGCTTAAATTTATATCTCACTGACAGGTAGCTTATCATGCAAATGAAAGATCCGATACAGCCGGTTGACCGAAAATTGATTCTCAAAGAGCTCACTCCTGAGCGTTTTATGCGAGAAACCAATTATTCTGGAAACCAGATTTACACCTTTACAGCTCATGACGCTCCCAATCTCATGCAGGAGGTCGGCAGACTTCGTGAGATTACTTTCAGGGAGGCTGGAGGCGGAACAGGTGTGGAAATAGATATTGACCATTATGATACCGCGGATAAGCCCTACCATCAACTCATTGTTTGGGATCCAAAAGAGCAGGAAATTCTCGGTGGTTACCGTTATTTTGTTTGCAGTGAAATCGACTGTAAACCAGCTGATATTGAAAAATACATGGCCACGACCCACCTGTTTAAATTTTCTGATAAATTCAGAAAAGAATACATGCCCTACACGATTGAATTAGGCCGGTCATTTGTTCAGCCCTTGTATCAGTCATCCCGACTGGCCAGAAAAGGAATGTTTGCCCTTGACAATCTTTGGGATGGACTTGGAGCCCTGTGCTTGTCATATGGACATGCCAGGTATTTTTTCGGTAAAGTTACCATGTATACGGATTACAATAGGAAAGGTCGGGATTCCATCCTCTATTTCCTGCAAAAACACTTCCCAGATCCTGAATCACTAGTAAGTCCCATCAATCCCTTAGTCAAAATGGCTGACCTTGACTATGTTAAGCCTATTTTTACAGGCAAGGATTATGATGAAGACTACAAAATCCTGTCAAAAGAAATCCGAGCCCTGAATCACAGAATACCTCCATTAATTAATTCATACATGAGTCTTAGTTCCACCATGAAAACATTTGGAACTTCATTGAATGATGAATTTGGGGATGTAGAAGAGACAGGTATCTTGATTACCATCAAAGACATTTACGACAAGAAAATTAGTCGGCATGTGGTTTCTTACATTCGTGATAATCTCAGAATTCGTCCTTTACATTTACGGCATATTCGGGTAAAATTCCCCCATTGGTTCAAGGAGGGAATCATTCAAGCCCGTAAAAAGAAAAAAGAGGAAGAAGAAGGCGAAGATTAGACCTGACTAATAGCTTCTTTCGTTTCTGCCCTCGATAAAATTCACAAAAGAATTGTTGACAACCTTATTGCCACCCGGGGTGGGATAATTACCTGTAAAATACCAATCACCCAGGTCATTCGGACAAGCAAGGTGCAGATTATCAACAGTTTGGTAAATAACTTTGATTTCAGCATTAATCCCTGTACTCTTGAGCATTTCTGCAATTTTATCTGAGACCTCCTGATCTGAAAATGGAGCGTAAATCTCTTTCACGAAATTAACAATCTCCTCTTTAGGGAATTTTTGCTGAGCTTTGCATTTATTATAGACTCTGTTGGTGACTTCTTCGTTTCCGGTATCTTTCAAGAGCTCCAGGGTAGCCCGAAAAGCTATGAAATCACCCAATTTTGCCATGTCGATTCCATAACAATCCGGATAGCGGATTTGTGGAGATGAGGACACAATAACGATACGTTTGGGATCAAGTCTGTCGAGAATCCTGATAATGCTCTTCTTCAAAGTAGTTCCCCTCACAATTGAATCATCGATAATAACCAGATTATCCTTGTCTTTTTGAACAGTTCCATAGGTTATATCATACACGTGTGCCACCAGGTCATCGCGATCCTGATCTTGTGTTATGAAGGTTCTCAGTTTAACATCCTTAATCGCTATTTTTTCGATTCTAATTCTCTGATTCAGTATCCGATCAATTTCGTTGGGATTGCATTTTCTCTTTAGCTCATCTTTTTTGAGTTCGGTGAGATGTATATCGAAAGCCTCTACCATCCCGTAGAATGCAGTTTCTGCAGTATTTGGAATATAACTGAAGACGGTATTCTGAAGATCACCTTCCACAGCCTCCATGATTTGAGGAACGAGAAGTTTTCCCAACTGTTTTCGTTCCTTATAGATATCCATGTCAGAACCCCGAGAAAAATAAATCCTCTCAAAAGAGCAAGAGAATCTGGATTCGTTGGGTCGAATTGGAATCATGCTGGCATTGCCATTCTTTTTAATCACGATAGCATGACCGGGTGAGATTTCCTTTACTTTCTCAACGGGCACATTGAAGGCTGTTTGAATAACTGGCCGTTCAGAAGTAACAACAACCACCTCATCATCTTCATACCAGAATGCAGGCCTAATTCCATTCGGATCACGCAATACGAAGGCATCTCCGTGTCCAATGAATCCTCCAATTACATAGCCCCCATCCCATTTTTTAGAAGCCTCTGCAAGAATCTTAGCCACATCAAGTTTCTCGGCAATGATGGTTGAAATTTCGGATTTTTGATACCCTTTCTCCTTCAATTGAAGATAAAGCAGTTCAACTTCATCGTCAAGGAAATGCCCGACATTCTCAAGAATAGTGACCGTATCGTTATAATCTACAGGATGTTGACCAATGTCGATCAAACTTTCATACAATTCATCAACATTGGTTAAATTGAAATTCCCTGCCAATACAAGACTTCTTGATTTCCAGTTATTGGCCCGCATTACAGGATGCACGGTATTTAGATTATTCCGTCCGAATGTTCCGTAACGCAAATGTCCGAGAAGCAATTCACCTGAGTATGGAAGTTGGTCATAGGCAAATTTAGGATCATTGAATTGTTCCATATTGCCCTGAGCCCCGATGAACTCTTTATTTATCTCTTCAAAAACTCTTCGTATGGGCTCCCGCTCATTGCTTCTCTGTCTGAATATATAAGGATTTCCAGCTTGCAAATCGAGTTTCAGATTAGCCACTCCTGCACCATCCTGTCCACGATTATGCTGCTTCTCCATGAGGAGGTATAACTTGTTCAAGCCATACATCCATGAGCCATACTTCATTCTGTAATATTCCAATGGCTTCTTCAGCCGGATCATTGCTATACCACACTCGTGCTTAATTGGATCACTCATCAGAAAAAATTTAACACTGATTCAATTCAACTCACCCTTTTCAAGTCTTACGAATACAAGATAGCAGTACAAGAAGACATTTTTAATTTTTTGTTGAAGTCTGAAAGCCTCTTCTTTGGTTCTAAAAACACCAATGACAGTTTTGAAATCTGGTGGCTCTGGATAAATAACTTTGGTTGGTACGTCCATATCAGGAAAAGAATTCAGAAACAGGGCCTCGCTTTCAGTGGCTTCATTCCTGCTTCTTCCATTGTAAATCAAAACTTTCCATCCGTAAATCCCCACAGAATCTTTATAATTTACATGCCTCCAAAGAAGATTCAGTATCCGGTCATCATGTGGAATCACATTAACTTTTCCTGGAAGATGAGATAGATTCAATTGCTTGAGAATAAGATTCAAGCTATCAGGAGGCGTGGTAGTCATGCCGTCTTCATTCTGTGCAAATGTTGAGCTCCCAATTAGAAAAAAAATCCCAAAAGCAAGTATCCTGAAATAATTACAATAAGGCTTCAGCAATTTCATCTGTTAATTCCAAGTTATGATACACCGCCTGCACGTCGTCATCGTCTTCAAAATATTCAACCATAGCCAGCAGCGACCGGGCTGTCTCTATATCCAGCTCCTTTGTCGTTGTTGGGATTCGCTGTAACTCTGCACTTTCTGGCTCAATCTTCAATTCTTCCAACTTCTTCTGACAGTTACCAAAATCCTCCAGGGCACAAGTCATAGTAATCATACCTTCTTCAATCTCGATATCCTCTGCTCCAGCATCAATCATTTCGAGCTCAAACTCGTCAGGATCAATTTCTTCTTGTGGAATATCAAACACTCCTTTCCGGTCGAAAAGAAAACGCAGTGAGCCATTTGTTCCAAGACTCCCACCACGTTTATTAAAGATGGCACGAATATTACCTACTGTACGATTGTTATTATCAGACAGACATTCCACAAAAACTGCTACTCCACCCGGACCGTAGCCTTCGAAAGTAACTTCATCAAGTCTACCTTCCTCAGAACTGGCTTTAGTTATTGCCCTGGCAATATTATCTTTGGGCATATTCACTCCTTTGGCATTTGAGACCGCCATACGAAGTTTTGGATTCATCTCAGGATCTGGGCCTCCTTCTCTGGCAGCAATCATGATTTCCTTCACCAATTTGGAGAAAATCTTTGACCGCTTGGCATCAATTGCTCCCTTCTTTCTCTTAATCGTTGACCATTTACTATGACCTGACATAATCGTAAATATTAAAGGATATTACTAGTCTTTACAGGTGCACAAAGGTACTAAATAATCTTTTTAAAACTTATTTGATGAAATCTAACCAGGCTTCGGCTAAATGCCTATTTGGAAACCAGGAGGTGATTTCAGAAATGCGTTCATTCTCAGCATAGGGGGGGCAATTTTTACATCCACATACTTTTCTATCGCCATGTTCCCACCGGGTTTATCCCTAAAATAGCAAGCAAGCAATGCCAGGTTATGCCGAGTAGCAAGATTCTGCCAGACTGTATCATTGGCCATATTCCGTCCATTACCATTTGAACCAGGCACCAGGACTAATACTCCCCTTATGACTTCGGTATTATCATTGTACCACAAGCGAAAAGCTGCTTTTTTAAAATTATTTCCTTCTAAAACGCTGTCTTCCAATAAGGTTTGAGCATTAGCAGTTGTAGGTTTTAGACAAATCGAAAGAGCAATAAACAAAGCAAGTAGAAAGTTATTCTTAGTCATCTTTTCTGAAGTGATAATTGAAATAGGCCCAGCTACCAGATTCAAAAGACTTATAAGTATTGGACCCGACCACTCCGGCAAATTCTAGAGCTGGTTTATGTAAAAAACGGGGAATAAGCCTGCTCACTAAATCTCTTCGCCTCAGATCATCAATTTTAAGCGCTTCAACTACGAATGGAGTAATCAATACATCAACTATTTTCTCCATCCCTGATGCTTCAAGATCTTTAATAAAATCATTCATATCATAATCATACCGGAAATCTGAAATCAGGAATGAACCTCCTGGGCGCAATACTCGTTTCACTTCTGCCAGGAAGGTTCGGATATTCTCATACCGATGACTCGATTCTACATTGATCACCACATCCACGGAATTGTCCTCAAATGGTAGCTTCTCGGCATTCCCTTGAAAAAATTCAAGAGACTCATTGGCATGGTTTTTATTGCAGAATTTTATGGCTGATTTATCCAGATCCAGTCCTGTGGCTTTTGCTGGTTTGTATCGATGATTAAGAAAAGCCAAACCACCCCCTCTTCCCGATCCCACCTCAAGAATATGCTTGTCTTTCAAATCTATCCCACTTACCAGTTGGTCATACAATTGGATACAAGTACGATGCCCCTCTTGATCAGCATGCAGATCAGAGATTGGGGTACCATTACAGAAGCCGTAATTCATGAAAACGACCTCCCCTTTTCTATCCAGCTTATTGACTATCCGATACCATACACGAAAGAAAAATTCCGTTAGCACAGGACGCATTTTATTCCAACCAGTCATTGTTCTAATTTATTAAGATGAGGCGTAAAATAGCGGGAAAGTTAACTGTTAACCAAATCACAATTAATTTAATGAACTACATGGATAGGGTGTTGTGAATTCACTACAATAAGAGTCAGAAAGTTTAAAAGTTACTTTTTAGTTTGAACAGGAATCCTGTTCCTTGTTGCTGTAGGCCTGAACCGTGGATTCGATAGTTTTCGTTGGAGATATTTAGCATATGGATTGAAAGGATAAAGTTTTTTGTGTTGAATGTTCCAAAGGCGTCCCAACAAATCCATCCTGGGGTTCCTCCCTCTGGAATACGGTCATCATCTATATCCCCATTGGATAATCTGGATTGCTTTCCGGCCATTTTTACTACCGAACCAACGGAAATCTTTTTTGTCAAATAAAACTGACCACGCATTTGTCCGAATAGCGGAGGGATTCTTCGAAGTGGATTGCCTTGTTCCAAATCTTTACCAAAGCTGTATGTTGCAAATCCATTTAATAGCAACTTTTGAAATGGTTTCCAGTTCCAATCTGCCTCAATCCCTCTGATGAGAGCCTGGTTGGTGTTTGTTTTCAGGTATACCCTTTCATCCTGGTACACTGAGTCTCCGTTTAAAGTACCAGGAACTCTGACGATCAGATTGTATAAATTGGTTTGGTAGGCAGTAATAGTACCAGAGAATTTCGGTAATAGTACTTTGAAACCTATTTCAGAGCTCAGTGATTTTTCTGGTATTAGTTCAGGAGACGGAACTTCAAACCCATAATCGAACAATCCAAAGCTACTTATATCATTTATGTTTGGGGCCCTGAAACCGTTGCTGATCTGGCTCGTTATTGCCCATCCCCTGGTAAGTTTGTAGTTAATCCCAGCTGAGCCAACCAGTGCAATTGGCTTGAGATTAATGTCTCCAAATTCTACATCTTCTCCTCTGATTTGGGTTTGGTTTAGTCGTCCCCCAAAATTAATATTCAGGCGATTCAATTGAATAAAATGATTGCTATACAGAGAAGAGGATGCCAAAATTGAATTGTCTGCATATAAACCTCTGTAGGATTTTTTGATGGCCCGCAAATAATCCATTGAAAAGGCTGAGCTGGAAACATCATCATGATAAAAGTCTATACCTGATGAGGCTTTCCAATGATCATTTATCTCAGAAATAGCAATTAGGGAGCCACCCAAAGTATTGACCAGGTCACTTTCACTATTTTGAGTAAAAGAAGCTGTTTTGGTCATTTTCCGGTTCTCCTCAAGCCGCTGGTAGGAAAATGTTGCCTCAACCTTCTTTACCCACTTATTAGATGTTTGTGCATTCCACCGGAGATACCCAATATCCAATTTTTGAGGATCAAAAAGGTACTCACTGTACTTGTCTGTCATCTTATCTGTTCGTCCAACATTTTTCTGAACATCTCTGAACCAAGCAATTGTGATTGTACTATTGTCATTAAGCTTATGGGCATATTTAAAATTTCCAGATTGCTCCCGATATCCGGAGGCTATCTGAAGAGTTTCTGGAGTTCCTGAGATCAAATTGCCAAAATTGCTTTTGGTATATCCGGCTTTTACATAAAAATCAGGACTACTAAATATAAGATCAGCTGTGGCACTTAATTCTGTGGAATTTTTGAACCTGTAATGAGTTCCAAGGCTAGTACCCATATTTATCATCATTTGAGTTTTGTCAGAATAGAATGGTGACCCAGATGAAATATTCACAACTCCACCCAATGCATCACTACCATATTCTACCGATCCGGATCCTCTTTTTACATCTATGTGGTCAATCCAATTAGTAGAAACCATTGATAAATACTGGTTTGGCCCATATCTGTAAATGGCATTATTTAGTCTGACTCCATCAAGCATCAGAAGCAGCTGATTTCCAGTCATTCCCCTCACAATTGGCGAACCTCCACCATGATTAGTTTTTTGTAACCAGACACCTGTAGCACTTTCCAGCGCTTCCGCACCAGTTCGGCTCCAAGTGGTTAACATTTGATCTGTGCTTACTCTTCCAACTGCTCCTGGAAGATTAAACTGGGGAATTATTAATGCCTGAGCGGCACTGACCGTAATTTCCTTCAGCCTAAGGGTATCCTCATCTGTAGTTTGAGATTTCGAAAGATAAAATATTGAAATTACCAAGCTAAAAATGATTGCTCTTTTCATGATGTACTGTTCCTTCAATAATTCTTAATAAACTAACAGATGGGTGATGTGTATCCCCAGTTTCAAGAATATTAAAATTAGATAATTAATATGAATCCCCCCCCTTTCAATGCGCCTGGCAATTTTTAGTGGGAAATAATTACTTTTGCCCCGTCATACAAAATGTATGGTCAGGAATGTGAATCCAATTAATTATGCAGGATTAGTGCAGATCATGAGTAAAGTATATATAGAAACATACGGGTGCCAGATGAATGTGGCGGACAGCGAGATGGTGGCATCCATTATGCAGGAAGAGGGTTACGAGGTCAGCAAGGACATGCAGGAGGCTGATTTGATTCTGGTGAATACCTGCTCCGTGAGGGAAAATGCAGAGAATAAAATATACAAACGGCTCGAACTCTTCAGACAGGTTAGAAGCAAGAAGCCCGGGCTTAAAATAGGCGTGATTGGCTGTATGGCTGAACGTGTGCAACAAAACCTGATCGATGAGCATGGCGTGAATCTCGTGGCCGGTCCTGATTCTTATCGAAAATTACCTGGGCTGATTAAAGAGCTTGAAGCAAAAGACAGCAGTATCCATACTGATCTTTCTGAAGAGGAAACCTATGCTGGAATCTGCCCTACCCGACTGGAATCGAATGGGATATCCGGATTCGTTAGCATCACGAGAGGTTGCAATAATTTTTGCACCTATTGTATCGTCCCTTATACTCGTGGACGCGAGCGAAGCAGAGATCCGCAGGATATACTTACAGAATGTAAAGACCTTGCTCAGAAAGGCTATAAAGAATTAAGTCTCCTGGGTCAAAACGTCAATTCATACAAATCAGAGGATGAAGACTCCGGACAAATAACCGGATTTAGTCAGCTCTTAGAAATGGTAGCCAAAGAAGTGCCTGAGATGCGTATTCGATTTACGACTTCTCACCCAAAAGATATGCTGGATGAGACACTTGAGACGATCTCAAAATACGACAATCTATGTCTGCATATTCACCTACCCATGCAGTCAGGTTCTGATAAAGTACTGAAACTGATGAACCGGAAATATACCAGAGAGTGGTATATGAATAGGATTTCTGCCATTCGAAGAATTCTTCCCGACTGCGGATTGTCTACCGATATTTTCTGTGGATTCCCCTCTGAAACTGAAGAGGATCACCAGGATACACTTAGCCTGATGAGCTGGGTAAATTTCGACTCTGCCTTTATGTTTAAGTATTCAGAAAGACCAGGAACTTATGCCGCAAAGAACCTTGCAGATGATATTCCTGAAGAAACAAAATCTAAGCGTCTGCAAGAAATCATAGCACTTCAACAAGAATGCTCTATGGCCCAAAATCAAAAAGATATTGGCAAAATTTTCGAGGTCTTGGCCGAGGGAATATCTAAAAAATCTGAAGAAGAATTGTTCGGACGTACCTCCCAAAATAAGGTGGTAGTATTCCCTAAAAAGGATTTTGTGGCAGGTGATCTGGTTAAAGTGAAAATCAGAGATTGCACATCGGCTACACTGAAAGGAGACCTGGTTGACTAAATTAAGGAGCCAGAAGATTTAAATTCCAGACAGTATCTTCTCTCGTATACAATATTCTATCATGTAGTCTGCCAGGACGACCCTGCCAAAATTCAAATTTATCAGGCGTTAAAAGGTATCCTCCCCAGTATGAAGGCCGCTCAAGATTTGGCCGTCCACTTTGAAGTTCCTGGATGACGGATTTTCGTTTTTCAAGAAGATAGTTCCTGTCAGGGATAGCCTTACTTTGGGGTGAAATAACAGCGTTTATCTGGGAATCTTTAGGCCTGGAAAAAAAATACGTATCAGATTCTTGGTCACTGGTTTTCTCTACACGACCTTCAACTCGAACCTGTCGTTCCAATCCAGCCCAGAAGAAAAGTAAAGAAGCCTGTGGATTCACCTCTAAATCGTCAGCTTTTTTGCTCAGATAATTAGTGAAAAATCTTAGCCCCTCCTGATCCAAACCCTTCAATAGAACGACTCTGGAAGAAGGTTTATTTCCTTCACCTACGGTTGAAAGAACCATGGCTGTGGGCTCAGGCCATTCAGCCGATATGGCGTCATTGAGCCATTCATCCAGTAGGATAACAGGATTGGACGGGCAGGTAAGAGGATCTAGTCCGGCTTTTTGAAAGTCTTTTCGGATTGAATGATATTCAGTATTCTTCACAGCTGGTAAACAGCCGAGAAGCAAGAAGGTTTTATGAAATATGCAGACTTATTCTGGTTTTTGCAATGCTAAACCCAGCTCATCGAGTTGCGCCTGACTAATGCCGGATGGAGTTTCGATCATCACATCGCGACCCGCATTATTTTTTGGAAAGGCGATTACGTCCCTGATTGAATCTTCTCCAGCAAATAAGGCCACCCATCGATCTAAGCCAAATGCCACACCACCATGAGGAGGTGCACCATATTTAAAGGCATTCATCAGAAATCCAAATTGATTTTTGGCTTCTTCTCTGGTGAAACCCAGCAAGTCAAACATTTTTTCTTGCAATGAATCATTGTGAATTCTGATGGAACCCCCACCAATCTCGACTCCATTGATTACCAAATCATAAGCATTAGCACGGACCTTACCTGGATCAGTATTCATCAATTCAATATCTTCTATTTTTGGTGAGGTAAATGGATGATGCATGGCATGGAATCGTTGAGATTCTTCATCCCAATCGAGTAAAGGAAAATCAACTATCCAAAGTGGTACAAATTTCTTTGGATCCATCAATTCCAACTGTCGACCCATTTCAAGACGTAATTCGCTCAATGCTGGCAAAGCTTGTTGTCTTTCACCAGACAAAACCAGGATCAGATCACCAGGCTGAGCATCAAACTCTTTTGCCCAGGCTTCCAATGCTTCTGGTGCATAGAACTTATCTACTGAAGACTTCAAACTACCATCTTCATTGCATCTCAGGTAGATCATCCCTCTTGAACCAATCTGTGGTCGTTTGACATAATCAGTCAGTTTGTCCAACTGCTTGCGTGTATACACAGCAGCTCCCTTTGCACAGATTCCACCTACAAATTCAGCGTCATCAAAAACAGGAAAACCAGCGCCTTTAACTATACTGGTCATTTCGTGAATCTTCATTTCGAAACGAAGATCAGGTTTATCGTTTCCATACTCGCTCATAGCCTGTGTGTATGGCATTCTTTGAATAGGCGTTTGGATTTCAACATCAAGAACCTCCTTGAACAAATGGCTGGCAAGTCCTTCAAAAGTGCGAAGCACATCATCTTGCTCTACAAAGGCCATTTCACAGTCGATCTGCGTAAATTCAGGCTGACGGTCGGCTCTTAAATCTTCATCTCTATAACACTTTACGATTTGGAAATAGCGATCAAATCCGGATACCATCAGGAGTTGTTTGAACACCTGTGGTGACTGTGGAAGGGCATAAAACTGCCCCAGATTCATTCTGCTTGGAACAACAAAATCACGAGCTCCCTCAGGAGTTGACTTTATCAGAACCGGTGTTTCAACTTCCAGAAAATCCTGACTATCCATATAATCACGAACTGATTTGGCCATCCGGTGACGCAGTCTCAAATTTCTCTGTAGTGGGCCTCTTCTCAGATCCAGATATCGATATTTCATACGAAGTTCGTCACCTCCATCAGATTGCTCTTCAATAGTAAATGGAGGAGTCTCTGATTTATTCAAAATCTTAACTGATTCAGCCAAAATTTCAATATCACCTGTGAGCATCTTAGGGTTTTTATTGCTTCTTTCTGCAACCACTCCTTCTACCTGAACCACAAATTCACGTCCCCATTCACGGGCTAAAGCACACAAAGCTTCATTGACCTCCATATTGAATACTACCTGGGTCAATCCGTAGCGATCCCGAAGGTCGACAAAAGTCATTCCGCCCAGATCCCTATTTTTCTGAACCCATCCGGCCAGTTGAACTTTTTCTCCTGCATTCGATAAACGAAGCTCTCCACATGTATGAGTACGATACATAATATCCTGATTGATTTCTCGCTGCAAAACTACTAAAAAACACCTAACTTGCGGGCATGGATGATGCCTATTTCATGCGCCAGGCCTTGCAGGAGGCTCAAAAGGCTTTTGACCTTGGAGAAGTTCCCGTGGGTGCAGTAATTACCGCACGTGGACGAATCCTTGCTCGGGCACACAACCTGACGGAGCGGCTCACCGATGTAACCGCTCATGCTGAGATGCAAGCCTTCACTGCAGCGGCTGAATCTATCGGCGGCAAATACCTAACAGACTGCACACTATATGTCACATTAGAACCTTGCTTCATGTGTGCAGGGGCTGCCTTTTGGACACAAATTGGAAGTATTGTTTACGGGGCAAGCGATCTAAAGAGAGGTTTTCAGCTTGTTAATTATCCTGTTCTTCATCCAAAAACAAGCCTAAAAGGTGGGATTCTTGAAAAAGAGTGCGCTGATCTTCTTCAGCGCTTTTTTAAGGCCCGCAGAAATATTTCCACTAATTGAAAATATCTACCTTTGCCAAGTTTTAATTTTCCACGTCTTATGAAAAAACTAACGAGTTTAATTTGTGCTCTGCTACTCCTTGCGCTTGGTTTACAAGCGCAGGTAGATGATCATGCTTTGCAATTGCTAAATAAAGTAGGTGATCAGCATGATTATCCCGGAGCTGAATACCTCGTTCTGTATGATTCTACTCATGTAGAAATGCAGGAAACAGGTTTAAGCTTTTACAACACCCACCAATTGTTTAAGGTTCTCACTCCAGCGGGCGGCCGGCAACTCCATACAATCCGTTATGGTTACGACCCGATGTCGGCCTATGCAGAAATTAAGAAAGTGATCGTCTACAAAAAAGATGGACAGGAACTACGTTTTGATTTGGAGAATGAAAAAAACTACTTAAGCCCGGGAGGAACTATTTTGTGGGGGGCAAGCGAGAAACTCATGGATCTTGGTAGACTTGAGCCCGGTGATGGAGTAGAAGTTTTCCTTTTCAAAAAGGGATACACCTATGCACTCCTCCAAGATAATAATGATCAGCAGGAGAATAACGATGATAAATATATACCTCCAATGCGAGGACATTTTTATGATATAATTCCTTTTTGGGTCAATCAACCAACTCTGATTAAGTATTATCAGGTTGACATGCCCAAATCAAAAAATGCCCAATACAAATTATACAACGGTGAGGGTATTTTAAAAAGTAAAGAAGCTGGATCAAACGGACTGCACTCCTGGTCTTTTTGGGCGAATGACCTGCGTCCTTTCAAGTCTGAACCCAACATGGTCAGTGTATCAGATGTAGCGCCCAAGGTTCTGATATCCACAGCTCCTGACTGGTTCGCTAAGTCAAAATGGTTTTATGGTGTCAACGAAGACTTTGGCAGTTTTGAAACGACTCCGGAAATTAGCGCCAAAGTCAATGAGATTTTAAAGGGAGCTAAAAACGAATTAGATTCTGTAAGCAAACTCACACATTGGGTAGCAGATGAGATCAGGTATTTTGGCTTGAATATGGGTCCTGGAGAAGGCTATACTCTACATACTGGTGACATGACCTTTACCGATCGGTGTGGTGTTTGCAAAGACAAAGCCGGTCTCCTGGTAACCATGCTAAGAGCTGCAGGCTTTGAGTCTTATGCGGCTATGACGATGGCCGGATCTCGAATTGACTATATCCCAGCTGATCAATTCAATCATTCTGTGGCATCCGTCAGATTATCTGATGGCAAACTCCACATGCTGGATCCTACCTGGGTCCCCTTTGTAAGGGAACTGTGGTCTAGTGCTGAGCAGCAACAAAACTATCTTATTGGTCTTCCTGAAGGACAGGATTTACAGGAAACTGCAGTTTCTGATCCTTCCAATCACTATCTGAAGATCAGTATCAAATCAATTATTCAGCCAAATGGTGATCTTAATTGCCATATGGAACTCACCGCAGAAGGACAAACAGATGCTTCTTTCAGAAGAAATTTCAGTGGATCGAATAAAGGAAGCTGGAAACAGAACCTGGATAATTTGATCTTAGATTATATCCCCAATGCAATATTATCTGAGCGTTCATATTCTCCAAGAAATATTGTTCAGGTTTTGGATGGCAACATCAAATTGAATTATCAGTTTACAGTGCCGCAATACGCTGTGGTGAAAAATCAAGAAATCATTTTTATTCCCCTGGCCTTTAAAAAGATATTTAGTTCGCAGCAAGCTCATCTGGGGATCAACACCAAGTTGAAATCTCGTGAATTCCCATTCCGGGAATCCTGCTCCAGACAAATCGAATTTGAAGAAGAGATTACTTTTTCTCAACCCATTAGCATAGCACATCAGCCTAACCTCGAGTCTATTATGGGCACTGGAGCCTCCTGGACAGGAAGCCTTAAAGTTGAAGGAAATAAACTATTCGTTTCTCAAAAGGCTGACTATAAAAAACGTATTTATCAGCCAGCAGATTGGAACAGCTATAGAGATGCCGTTCTTGCTCAAGTACAAGTTTCAAAAGAACCTATCATATTAAACGTGAAGTAATGAAAATTCAAGGCATAGTAATCATCCTCCTTCTCGCTCTTGCTGCTTGCCAGCCAAAACCTGAGCAAACTGAGGTTCCCGAGTTTCCCGAAGCTGATGCAGTGTACCTCAAGCTGGAGAAAACCTTTATTCTTCACCCGGACGGTAGTTTTGAGAAGCAGGTTATAAAATCTCAAAAATTATTGACCCAGAGAGCTTTTCACTCTTTATATGGCCAAACAGATATCTTTTACAATCCAGAAACTGATTCTGTAGTCGTTGAACAAGCTCAAACAATAACTCCAGAAGGAAAAACCATTCAAGTTCCTGAGAATGGATACGTTGATATGATTCCATCATTTGCAACAGGATCTGCTCAGTTTAGTCACCTTCGTCACAAAGCAGTTGTACACACAGCTCTTGAACGTGGGGCTATTGTTCAATCAAGCTATACAGTCTATTCAAAGCCTGGCTCCAGTCCGGCCCTCATGGGACACGAAGTACTCAATCAGGATTGTCCGGTCATGAATTTCAAATTGACCGTTATGGTGCCCAAAGGACAATCCATCCAGTTCAGAAATATTAATCTGGATTCGGAACCAAAGATCAAAAAGAAGGGTGATTATATGGTTTATACCTGGGAAGAATCAGGGATTGATCAGCCTTCAGCAGAGCCTTTTGGACAGAAATTCAACGTAGATAAAAAGCAGATTCTATTCAGTTCTGCCGATAGTCTCTTTCAAGTTTTCAATGAATTCACCAGTCAAAGAGCCTTCACTTTTGAGACCAATGCAGAGATGCGGGAAAGGATAAAAGAAAGTCTGAACGGAATATCAGGAACTTTGGAGCAAATTGCAGTCATTCAAAAGATTGTTTCTGAGGAGATTCAAACTATTCCGGTTCCTTTATCATTAACGGGGTACAAGATTCGTCCGGCTATTCAAACATGGAATACCATGGCCGGTACACCTGAAGAAAAAGCAGTTCTGCTATGTGCGCTGATAAAGAGTACGGGTTTGAAAGCTACTCCAGTAGCCAAAGTGCCTGAATATCTATTTCAGCTTGATTCTAGTCTCCTACTCATTGGCAACCTGGATTTACTGAGCTTCAATATGGTACGTTTTCCTGCACTGGGAGAAAGCTTTATTATGAGTACAGATCATTTTAAGCTAGCAAACAACTACAATCAATATCCCAATCATTATTTCATTCCCTTAGAAATGGGATACAGCCAGGTTAATCTCATCCAATATCCAAATGAAGAATCCCAATTCTCCTGGGATGGTGAACTAAGGCTACTCAACTCCAGAGACTTAATCGGTGAATTCCATGGTAATTTCATTGGGTCGGCTAATCCTTTAATGGGATTAACCATGAATCCAGAGGCAGTGCAAACATTTTTTTCAGGAACAGGAATAATCGAATCGATGCGCTCCAGATCCACATTTGTCTCATTTCAGACTGAGATGAAAGATGCCGCTCTTGCATTCGGCAACAAGGTTCAGATTCAGCTTCCCTATGCAGACGCTGGATTTGGGAGCTTGGGTATTCATCATTTAAGTTCTCTAAGAACAAGTATTCTTGTTCTCCCTCACCCTATTCGTGAGATACAACAGCTAAGCATTGTAGTTCCGGAAAACTTTAAACCTGTTGACGTTAGAGCCGATACCAGTGTGAAAAATGAAATTGGCAAGGTAACTATCAGACATAGTTTTAAGCAAGGTAAGGTAACGACTATGCGCAATTTACTCATTGAGAAAACGCTTATTCTACCAGAGGAATATCAAAGCTTCAAAGAACTGATTGACCTTTGGTTAAATCCCAATTATCTTCGGGTGATTTTAGAGAAAGAAGACTAAGGGCAGCTTACTGACCAATTGCCCCGAGAATGTGTTCTTCTCCGATATAATTGTTGATTTTAAACGAACCGATCTTATTGACTAAAGTAAAGTTGATTTGGTTACGCTCGTTCTTTTTATCAAAACGCATATACTCAATTAGCTTATCTCTTTCTTTCAACTCAACAGGTACTTTGCCATATATTTCGGACAGGGTATCTTGGATATCCTGAACTTCAACACTCGACAAAGAGGCAAAACTGGCTGACAAAGAGGCCTCTATGGCCATTCCAAAAGCCACAGCATATCCGTGCAAGAGTTGGCGGTTCTCATGAAGACAATGGCTCTCAAGAGCATGACCAACGGTATGTCCGAAATTTAAGGCCTTCCGAATACCTGTTTCCCGAGGATCCAGATCAATAATTTCCTTCTTTATCATGACTGAGCGCCATAATAATGGAGCCAGTACTTCTTCTGCTTTCTTGTCAAGATTGAATTTTTTCAACTGCATCCATAACTTTGAATCACCAATGATCGCGGCTTTTAACATTTCTGCAAACCCAGAGCGATAATTATCATCTGTTATCGTTCTAAGAAAAGGCAGATACAGAAACACATGATTGGCTTGTTGAATAAAGCCAACCTCGTTTTTCAATCCTCTAAAATTGATTCCTGTTTTTCCACCTACACTGGCATCAACCATCGCCAACAAGGTTGTTGGAACATTAATAAACTGTATACCTCTTTTAAAACTTGCAGCAGCAAAGCCACCTAAATCAGTTAGCATGCCGCCTCCAATACAAATCAATAAAGACTTTCTATCCGCTCTTTGTTCACCTAAGAAATTCCAAACGGATTCTACCTGACGAAGGTTTTTGTTTTCCTCGCCAGAGTTAATTATTAGAATTTGATTCTCAGGAATATGCCGAAAGCTTTTCACCAATCCCCAACAATCAGTATTTGTATGCTCATCTAGCAGGATAAATATCTTATCAGATGCGTATTCTTTGGTTATTTCGGACAGATCAGCTGAAATATTTGTTGACAAGCTGATTCCTTCAGTATGATATGTACTATTTTTCACGATTTGATTAGTCTGGATGGATGAGCAAAGATAAAGAAATATTCCGCTAAATTTGTGACCAGATATTTTCTGCCATGAAATTTGAAAACACAGAAATTGCCTTTAAGTATAAGACGGACCAGGAACTCGAGAAAGCGTTTTGGTTATTTAAAATGGTTGGATCACCTCAACTGGTTAAAGTTGGGAGGATACTAACTAATCTGGCACTAGGTCTACGGGTTCCTGTTTCATGGGCCATCAAACCGACTATCTATTCTCATTTCTGCGGAGGTGAGACCATTGAGGAATCCTTACCTGTAATTCGCAAACTTGAGCCGTACGGAGTACAAGCTATTTTAGACTACTCAGTTGAAGGTAAAGAACGCCCCGAGGATATTGAGGCTGCTCTTACAGAAACCATGAAAACCATAAGCAATGCAGGGAAAGATTCTAATATTCCTTTTGCCGTGTTCAAACCAACTGCATTCACCAGGGCTGAGGTCTTAGAGAAAATGAGTTCCGGTGAGCCTGTAGATGAAAAAATAAGACAAGAAGGAGCAGATTTTAAGAAACGGGTGAATAGCTTATGTCAGGAAGCTTACAATCAGGACATTCCAATATTGATTGATGCCGAAGACTCTTGGTTTCAAAACTTCATCGACGAAGTTTGTGAGGAAATGATGAATCGCTACAATAAGGAGAAAGCCATTGTTTTCAATACCCTTCAGATGTATCGGCATGATCGCCTAGCTTATCTGGAATCGGCTTATCAAAGAGCTGTTGAAGGCAACTATTTTATGGGCATTAAGTTTGTAAGAGGTGCCTATATGGAAAAAGAAAGGGAGCGTGCGGAAGAAAAAGGATACCTTGACCCCATTAATCCTGACAAACCGACAACTGATAAAATGTATAATGCGGGTTTGAAGTTTACCGTAGATCATATTGATAGAATATCTGTCTTTAATGGATCTCACAACGAGATCTCAAATATCTATTTAACCCAGTTAATGGAGGAAAAAGGGATTGAGCGATCTGACAATCGGGTGTGGTTTTCACAGCTTTTTGGTATGAGTGACAATATAAGTTTTAATTTGGCCAGTGAAGGTTACAATGTGGCTAAGTATCTGCCTTTCGGCCCTGTTAAACATGTGCTCCCTTACTTGATCAGAAGAGCTGAAGAAAATACTGCTATGGCAGGCCAGACCAGTCGGGAGTTGGAGTTTGTAATTATTGAGAGAAAAAGAAGAAAGCATGAAGTATAGTGTGGTTTTTATTGTTTTTGTTGTTTTTAGTTGTGCTATCGTTTCAGGACAATCCAATAAGAGAACTTCCGCGCATGTGTTATCTCAAACCCTGCAAAATGGGAGACTATCAAATTCTGAAGCCGATTTGTATTTTGAATTTCCGGAAGGGAAGATGCTAATGTACAACAGCTATCCTGATAATTTTATTTTTATCAGCAATCCCCTTGGCGAAGCCAGAATATACTATCCAGCAAAGAATCAGGTTATTGTTCAGGCAAACAATCTTCTTACAAGTCAAAACAACAATTTATACCACTTCCTTTCGAACCAAAGCTATGATTTAGGTCTGGGGAAATTGGGCTTTATTATTCTGGACAGTGGTCAGGAAGAGTCTTATTTTGTAACACATTGGCAGGCACCTGCCCGCATGCTTGATCAGATTGATAAGATCAAACTGGTACATGAAAATCTACTCCCTGTGCATGCCGATTATTCGAATATCCAAGGAAATTCCATTCTGAAAGTATATTATGACGATTACAAAGATGTGCATGGAAGTCAATTACCCTCAGTGATTACTGAAATCGTTTTCTTACCTGGTGGTGATTCTTTAATAAAAAGGATGCAATATTCAGATTTTCGATCAGGGTCTGAAGTAGATGAATCAAAATACAAATTTGTTATCCCTGATGATGCCAAAATTCTTAAATAAAGTCATTTGGATTCTCCTTTTAGGTCTTTGGGGGCAGCCAGGCTTCTCACAGTCTATCAAGCAGGATCTCGACCTGATCCGAAGCATGAACCATGAGACTGTAGAGGCAGACCAACATGATCACCATGTGCATGCACCGGAGTTTTTACTGCATGATCACCCTTCAGCTTTTATCAAGTACAATCCTCTGACATTGGGATTTGGGAGTCTCATGTGGTTGTATCAGTCTTTCATAACGGAGCAACTCTCTTCAGCTTGTTTATACTCCCCAACCTGTTCATCATACAGTAAAAGTCTGATTCAGGATTTTGGTTTGGGTATTGGAATTATTTTGACAGCTGACCGACTTACACGATGTAACAGACTGGCGTTGTATGATTATCCGGCTTCAGAAATTGACAGAGAGATTCAACGGATTCGTCAAAGTACCGACTATTATAAATTACGTCAATGAAAGCATACAGAAAATTCATTTGCATAATTCTACTTTTCGGGATTTTCAATTCGCTTTCTGCCCAAATCAGGAATCCAAACTTTGCTAAGCATTTGGTGGACCAAGGAGATTACCATGAGGTTATCGACCTCTACAAGTTAAAGGGCAAGTACTTAAAAAGTGCCCAGCAAGATTCTATGGAGTTCTATAATGCCTGGTCATTGTTTCACTTAAAACAATTACCTGAAGCGATTATAAGTTTCAAAAAAGTTTCAGCGGGCTCGTCTTTTTATTCACAATCCTGTATTTTCAGCTCCTGGTCAAATTTATATCTGAGTCATTCTGATGAGGCCCTGCAGGATCTTTATCGATCCAAACAATCTACAGAAAGCGATTCTGAAGTTTTTCAAATACAAAAGCTAGCTGTTCTCTTACATCAAAGAGACTTCATCCTGGCTGATCAAAGCATGAATGATTTACTTCATGGAGAACCTTTTTATACAAATTCACTCGATGAGTTAAACCAATTACTTGTGGCTGGCCTTGACTTTAAACCAAAATCGATCGCCTTGGCCGGCTTGTTTTCAGGCTTACTACCCGGATCAGGCAAAATTTACGCCGGTGAAAAAGGAGCAGGGATCAGCAGTTTTCTAATTCTCGCCGGAATGGGTGGGATAGCAGCAGAAAATATACTGAAATCAGGATTAACCAGTTGGAATAGCATCCTATTCACCAGTTTGTTTGGAGTGTTTTACCTGGGCAATATTTATGGCAGTATGATCAGTATTAAAACCTATAGAGAAAGATTTAATGAGGGATACAACCAAGCTATTTTGGCTACTGTTTTGCTTCCTTTGCGCGACCATTACCGCTAATTCGCAGATCGCACTTGCAGAAGCAGAACTCTTGTTGAAAGAAGGACAGTTCAGTCAGGCTAATTTAGCCTTTGAATGGATTGTGTTTCAATCTGAGGATCCCGAAGAAATCAGAGCAGCCCGATTGGGGAGGGCCAGATCTTTGAAAAAAATGGGGGAGTATGAACGTGCCTCTTCAGTATTATCGTCCATTAATCTCCTCAGTGCCAGTCGTGAACTACGACCTGTCCTGGTGTATGAGGACATGCTACTCAGGTACCTGATTTCAGACTTTCAGGGTAGCGTTTCAAAAGGATTATTTGCTAAAACTCTTTTTCAGGAAGGAGAATATCTTCAACCCTACAGGCTGCTAATGTCTATTTCACATTACCAAATTCAGAATTTCGAGCAAGGAGAACTTTATGGTAAACAATACCTGAACTCACTTGATTCTACCCATACAACAGATCTCCTGATAAGATTTGATTCTCTGACCAACCTTCCTCTTCCTATTTTGAAAAACCCTAAGAAAGCAAGTAATCTATCCACCTTCCTACCGGGTTTGGGACAAGTATACGCAGGATCAACAGGGGAAGGAATGCTCAGTTTTGGTTTGCACACTATTAGTCTGGGAGGTGCAGTATTAGCAGCTTTTGGAGGGTATTATATTTCAGCCTGGCTAGGTGCAGCAATAATTATTCAGAGATTACATGCCGGTGGAAGGTCAAGGTCTTCGGCATTAGCAGAAAAAAATAATCGGCTGGAAATAAATCAATACTCCCAGCCGATTATTCAATTTTTACTTATAGCTGATTCTTCCACATTATAAAGCTTGGATTGTCAATATAAGGACCCATGTCTTTCTTATCCAAAATCACAAGTAATAGCATAATCCAGTCAACAGCAACTACTACGCCACATCCACCACCGGTTACAATGTAAAGAACAATATTGAGCGGACTGGTACCCAGATAAAGGCGATGAATTCCAAAATAACCAATAACCGTTGCCAGAGCAAATGCAATTATTGGATCTTTCTCATCTAATTGGGCTGTTGTCCCATTAAATGAATTCATATCATAGGCGGCCACAGCGGAAATATCTGTAGCATTTTCAATCATGGCATTAATTTTGCTTTGATCTAATTTATAATTCCCTGCAAAGGAATTCATAGATAGGCAAAACAACAAAATACCAACAAGGGTGAAGACTTTTTTCATAAACAGAGATATTTAGTTTAACATAAAATCGATAAGATGATTGACTAAAGTTAGAAAAAAAATTAAAAGACCATAATTAATTAGGTTTAAATCAGAGCACATACAATATTGACAAACAATTTTTTTATATTTCGTAATCAAAATCAAATCTTGTTCCCATGAAAAAAATTATTTTACTCGCAAGTTTAGTTTTTCTTGTTGCTGGAGCCAGTATGGCTGGGCAAGCTGAACTGTTTTCCTACAACCAGGAAACTATTGACATGGAGATGGCCAGTTTAACAAATTTGGAAAACTTTGTATTGGAAAATCCCGGATTGAGCTTAAATGATCTTATCGCTACTGAAAATGTATTGGTGGCAGACATGACCAGCTCAACTGCTTTCTATGGCTTAGAAGCAATGAGCGACAGAGCCTTAGGAATTGGTGGTTTTTGGTGGGGTTGCTGCCTAGGACCAGTTGGTGTATTGGTTGTTTTCTTAATGGCTGAAGATTCTGGAGAAACCAGAAGTTCCATCGTTGGATGTGTGATTAGTTCACTCCTTGGTGCCGGTGGTGGAATCCTTTCCAGAGGTAACGCGTGGTACTAAAGCATCCGTTAATTCTTACACACACTAAAAAGCAACCTGCTGGAATCCAACAGGTTGCTTTTTAGTGAATTCACAATCATCACATGGCTGTTAAAAATTTGTTTTTTGGAGTTCTAGTCTGCTTCCTTCTGGGGTCTTCTCCTCTTTCTGCCCAACAATACTTCAGAATTCGGGCAGATGTTTCTGTGAAAACAAAACTTAGTACAGGAGATCAAAGTCTCACTGTGGGAAAAGTGTACTATGACAGGAACGAAAAACAAATTCTTTACGTACTAAGCTTTCCTGAGCAAGAGACTATTCTGACGGCTGACACTGTCACATACAGGATTAAAGAGGGAGAAATAACACAAAGAACCTTTAGTCCATCTTTAGCAGAATTTTCAGTTTTTCATCTGGCGCTTAGCAGTAAGCTACCTGATTATGGATTAAAAAAAACGCAATACAAGATTAGTGATGTCACACGTGAAGGTGAGATGGTCATTACCAATTGGGAGCCCCCAAAGAGCCTCAAGGATGATTTAGGTAAAATTGTAATCTCTGTCATGGACAAAAAGCTTTTTGGTGTAGTCTTTTTTTCTCCCAATGGGGAAGTTTCAAGCAAACAGCTATTTGAAGACTATATTGAACAAGATGGCATGGCATTCCCAGGAAAAATTATTGAGATCAGCTACTCTCCAGAAGGTGAAAACTATCAAATAATGAGTTTTAAAAATTTAGTCATTGATGAATTGGAGAATAACGACAAGTATTCTTATCATTTGCCTAATCGCAAGTAGTTCTGTTAGTGCGCAAAGGCAGGCAGATATGCAGCGATTGAAGGCGCTTTTCCCTACAGAAAAGGCAGAGAAAAAAACTGTGCTAAAAATCGATTTCAGCAATGAAATCCAACTTTTACTCACAGGAAGTTTTACAATTTACAAGAAATATGTATCGCCCCAAGACGCCTTAAGTTGTTCCTTTTATCCTTCTTGCTCAGCCTATGCTTTGGAGACGGTTCAATCAAATGGTGTGATGGGTATTTTTGATGCGATTGACCGTCTAACCAGATGCAATGGTTTTTCTCCTGAAAAATACGAGGTACATCCTATTACTGATAGATTTTATGATCCCGTTAAAAAAATACATTAGCCTATTAATTTTTTCCTTGGTGCTATTCTCCAGTGGGTATAGCCAAAATCTTTTTGATGCGGAAAACTCAAAAAGCTATGCTCGGTTTTTACAACAAAGCAGGCAATTCAGTTTGGCGGCTATCGAATATGAAAGAATCTTGTTCATGGAACCCAACAACATGAACATCAGGTATGATCTAATCTTCGCATACCGCAAGGCTGATGAAGCACAAAAAGGGATCGAACGATTGAAAACTTGGTATCCAAAATTAGATCCAGACTCTACTCTTGCCGAAGAATGGATTAAGTTATTGCTGCTGAATCACTCTTTTTCAGAATCCAGTCAATTTCTTCTTAACCATCCCAGCCTACCCTCACCTGCTGCCCAATATTATCTCTTGGCCACCTACATGTTGGAAAGCAATTGGCCAGCCATGGATATGCTAGAATCAAATCTTGTTCTTGACCCCAGCCAGAAAGAAAACTTTTTGCTGGAGCTCAATAAACACCGACGAGACTTGAGAACTAAATCTCCAGGCCTTGCGTTAGGCTTATCAGCACTAATCCCAGGCTTAGGTAAAGCGTATACAAAAGACTGGAAGGATGGAATCATCTCCTTGCTTTTTGTTGCAACCAATGCCTGGCAAGCCTATCGTGGATTCTCAAAAGATGGGATATCCAGTACCTATGGATGGATATTTGGCACCATGGCCGTTGGATTCTATGGATCCAACTTGTATGGGAGCTGGCAGTCGGCGAAAAATTATAACCTGGATTTAAACGAGCACCTACATCATGAGATTGAAGAAGCAGTATTTAATAATTTTTAGTCTGTTTCTCCAATGTAATCTTTGGGGGCAATCGAAAGAGAGCACCCATCATTTGGCTGATCGCATGTATGCTCAAAACCAATTTGAGGAAGCCCTGTATCTTTATCAGCGTGTTGCTTATTTTTCAAAACCTCAGGCTGATGCCAATGTGCTGGGCAGAATAGCAGATTGTTTCTATGCCCAGGCAGACTTTACGAGAGCCATAGAGTATTACGATCACGCCTATTTTGCGACATCAGATACACAGGAAAAAACGAATTACCTATTTGGAAAAATGGGCACATATCTCGAAATCAAAAATTATCATTTTGTCCTGGTGGAATTACTCGGTGAAGATTTTCCTACCAACATTCAAAATCATTATAGCAAAGAACTTTACCTGGCTGCCGCTTATTTTGGACTTGAACAATTTGAAGAAGCCGGAAAACATTTTGTTGAAGCCGTCCCTGCTGAACGGAAAGAGGCTCGTCAACAAATTGAAAGCATATTCAATGAACCAAAGAATTTTTCTCGTCCAAAGCCTAAAGTTGCATTCATATTAAGCGCAATTTTGCCTGGTGCTGGACAAGTATATGCAGGAAATCCAGGCGCTGGAATCAACTCGCTCATATTGACGGGAAGTTTTGTTGGCTTAGTTTTATATTTATCAGTCAGAATAAATCCTATCGATGCCATATTAACCGGACTACCCTGGTTCCAAAGGTATTATCAGGGAGGATTTGACCAGGCAGAAATATCAGCCGAGCATGCAAGAGAGTTGAGGAGAAACAAGCATTACCAAGAGGCTTTACAAATTATTGGATCATCACTTTAATGAATAACACCAACAGATTTCAGATTATCACTCTTCTGCTGCTCCTGTTTCTTTTCTCAGGGAGCTGGTCAGTTTATTCACAAAATTCATATGAACATCCACTGGTTCTCGATTTTTTTGAATCCTTGTATCGATATGATTTCACTGAGTCGCGAAAAAAATTAGAAAAACTCAATGAGGAATTAAAAACCAAACCAGAGGCTCAACTCTCTTCAGCTAATTTCTATTGGTGGGAAATGATGAGTGGAAACAATGACGATCTCCCGGAAAAAGAATTTAATCGAGCCAACCAATCGATCATTTCACGCTATCAAAACACAAAACCTTCAGCATTATCTGCAGATGAATTATTCGCCGTAATTCATGCATATGCCTATGAAACCCGATTTGAGCTCCACAAGAAAAATTATATTCCGGGTTTAGCCAACCTCAAACGAATTTTACCATTCTTAGAAAAACTCTTAGAGGATCCGGAAAAAACTGAAAAGTTCACACTAATAGCAGGATTGTACCACTATGCTGCTGCTGTGACCATTGAAGAAAGACCCCTGCTGAGACTTTTCTTCAGCGGTGCTCCAAGCTGTGACAGACAATTTGGATATCAACTTCTATTGAAAGCGGCTAAAAGTCCCCATCCCTTAATCGCCATGGAAGCCAAATATTTCCTGATGAAGATCAATTTAGAAATTTCAAAGAGTTATTCCGAAGCCCTCAAATGGTCAACAAAGTTAGTTGTCAGCTACCCCGAAAATATTCTCTATCGTTATTATCTCCTTGAGATACTTGCAAAATCAGGCAGATCAGAAGACATGGAGCGAGAATTCACAAGAATACAATCTCTATCTGCTATTCTACCTGGGATATCAGGAAAACAGAAAATTCATTTTGTCAATAGGGCTGAGAGACTGGTAAAAAAACACAAATAAAACTGATCAGATTTTTCCATTTAATGTTGCTCTCTGCATCTATACTATTAAATGGAAAACAATTCAATATTACATCAATTGGGACTTGCTTTAGTAACTGGTGTTGGGACTACCCTGGCCAGAAATTTAATCAGGCATACGGGATCAGTGACAGCCATCTTTGAAGAGAAATCTGGAAATTTGTTGAAAATTCCGGGTATTGGTAAAAAAATCGCCGACAATCTGAGACAGTCTGATATCATGAGAAGGGCTGAACAAGAAGTTCAGTTTATGGAAAAAAACCACATCAACATGGTTTTCTTTGAGCAGCCTGAATACCCGAGTCAATTGAGGCAATGTCCTGATGCCCCTGTCGTTCTTTTTTACAAAGGGATCTTACCCAAAAGGATGGAAAGATCTATCAGCATTATTGGTACCAGAAATCCTTCTCAACGAGGAAGACTTCTTACAAGTACATGGATTAAAGAATTGGCCCGCTGTATACCAGACTTGTTTGTAATCAGCGGATTGGCCTATGGCATAGACATCAGTGCTCATGAAGCTGCATTATCAAATAATCTTCCAACCCTGGCAGTTTTGGGGCATGGATTTCATACAATCTACCCCAGCCTTCATCGGCATACAGCAGAAAGAATAGAAAAAGAAGGAGCATTGATCACTGATTTCTTCAGTTACAATAAGATAGAACCTAAAAACTTCATACGGCGCAATAGAATTATTGCCGGCTTAACGGATTCTACTTTGGTTGTAGAGAGCAGTTTGAAGGGTGGAGCGATGGCCACTGCTGAAATGGCCAATTCATACAATCGTGAAGTCTTAGCAGTTCCCGGAAGGCCTACTGATCTGAAATCATTGGGTTGCAACTATCTCATCCGATCCAATCAGGCCGCTCTGGTTAATACCCCCTCTGATATTTCATTCTTGATGGGCTGGGATGACCCTCAAAATAAAAATATTGGTCCTTCAAAAAGCACCCAAGATCTAAATCTACTCTCAGATTTCCAGCGTAACCTCCTTAATTTACTCCGCAAAGATGAGCTTAACATTAATGAATTAGGCATGCTACTTCAAACTCATCCGGCCAGGTTAACCGGTGATTTATTGAGTTTGGAATTTGGTGGTCTTATCCTCGCCGCACCAGGAGGTCGATACAAAGCTTTGTAGGATAAATTACGGCTATTTTTTTTCTATTGTTGATCATATAATATAATGACGATTATCGTTTTTTAGTTTCGAAAAAAAATCTAACATTAAGCCAGAGAACAACAACAATTATTTATAAAAACCTAAAAAAAATTATTCTCATGGATCCAAGAGTAGAAAAATTCATGGCTAAGGTTATTGCGAAGAACCCCAGCGAAGTCGAATTTCATCAGGCTGTTCTGGAAGTATCTGAGTCTTTAATCCCCTTTATCGAAGAAAACCCAAAGTATAAGCATGCGAAAATCCTAGAGCGCTTATCAGAACCTGAAAGAGTCATTCTTTTCAGAGTTGCTTGGGTCGATGACAAAGGAGAAGTACAAATCAACAAAGGTTTCCGCATTGAAATGAACAGTGCAATAGGACCTTACAAAGGAGGTTTGCGTTTCCACCCTACTGTTAATTTAGGCATCTTGAAATTCCTGGCTTTTGAGCAGGTGCTAAAAAACTCCCTGACTACACTTCCGATGGGTGGTGGTAAAGGTGGATCTGATTTTGATCCAAAAGGAAAATCAGACAACGAAGTCATGAGCTTTTGCCAAAGCTTCATGACGGAACTTTCACGTCACATTGGTCCAAATACTGACGTACCTGCTGGTGATATCGGAGTTGGTGGACGTGAGATTGGATTTCTATTCGGTCAGTACAAGAGACTACGCAACGAATTCACTGGAGTATTGACAGGTAAAGGCATTGAATGGGGTGGAAGTTTGATTCGCCCAGAAGCCACTGGTTATGGTACTGTATATTTTGCTGAAGAAATGCTGAACGCAAGAGGTGACAGCATAAAAGGTAAAGTTGTGGCCATTTCTGGTTCTGGTAATGTAGCTCAATATGCTACTGAGAAATGTAACGACTTTGGCGCCAAAGTGGTAACTCTCTCTGATTCTGCTGGATACATTTATGATCCTAACGGAATCGACGCTGAAAAACTTGCTTTCATTATGGAACTGAAAAATGTGAAGCGTGGCAGGATCAGCGAATATGCTGAAAAATACAACGTTGAGTATTTCGAAGGCCAGCGTCCTTGGGGTGTTAAAGTTGATGTTGCACTTCCTTGTGCCACACAAAACGAAGTAAACGAAGAGCAGGCTAAAACACTCGTAAGCAACGGTTGTATTGCTGTATCTGAAGGAGCCAATATGCCTTCAACACCTGAGGCCATTGAAGTGTATCTTGATAGCAAGATATTATATGGTCCTGGAAAAGCTGCCAATGCAGGTGGTGTAGCAGTATCAGGCTTAGAGATGACTCAAAATTCAATGCGTCTGGCATGGACTCGTGAAGAGGTTGATGCCAAACTTCATCAGATCATGAAAGACATCCATGCTACTTGTGTGAAGTATGGTACTGAATCTCCTGATTACGTTGACTATGTAAAAGGTGCAAACATTGGTGGATTTGTAAAAGTAGCCGATTCAATGCTCGCTCAAGGAGTAGTGTAAATACGCTGCTGAAAAATAATTCAAAAGCCTCGGTTACGCCGGGGCTTTTTCATTTGTATATTTGCATAAAATTTTTCGAATGTATTTTATTGATACACATTGCCATATTTACCTCCCAGAGTTTGATGAAGATCGGAACGAGGCTATCCAACGCGCATTGAGCAACCGGATAGAAAGTTTTGTTTTGCCAAACGTCGACAGTTCAACCATCGACAGCCTTCATAAGTTACACAATGAATATCCGGCCATAACTTACCCTTTGATGGGCTTGCATCCAACTTCGGTTGAGGATGATTATATCAAAGAGCTCGAAATCATGGAAGACTGGCTGAGCAAAAAAAACTATTTTGGCATTGGTGAAGTTGGGATGGATCTATTTTGGGATAAAACCTTTCAGAGAGAACAAGAGGATGCCTTGAGGATTCAATTAAAATGGGCACAAGAAAAAAATCTTCCCCTGGTGATCCATAATCGAGATAGTTTTAAAGAAACAATTAAAGTTATTGAATCTGTGGGAGGTAGACACAGAGGAATCTTCCATTGCTTTAGTGGCAGTTTGGAGGAAGCAAAAATTGTCATTGATCTGGGCTTCGATCTGGGTATTGGGGGAGTGTTGACTTTTAAAAATGCAGGATTGGACATGGTAATCCAAGAGATTGATTTGAAACATATTGTTCTGGAAACGGATTCTCCATACCTGGCTCCCGTGCCAAAAAGAGGTAAAAGAAATGAACCTGCCTACCTCGCTTACACAGCGAATAAACTAGCTGACGTATTCTCCATGCACAGAGACGAAATAGCCCGGGTGACAAGTGCGAATGCTCGTTTAATTTTCGGAATTTAGCAAGTATAACAATGATGAGTAAAACCACGAATTCAATATTGCTGATTTATACCGGAGGCACAATCGGAATGATTAATCATCCTGAAAGTCAAACCCTGGTCCCCGTGGATTTCAACGAAATTTCAAACCAATTACCTGAATTGCGTAGGTTTGAATGCCATATTGATAGCTACACATTTGACCCCACAATTGATTCATCCAATGTGAGTCCGGAATTTTGGAGTGAACTGGCAGAACTCATTTACAAGCAATACGACAAATACGATGGATTTGTCATACTGCATGGCACTGATACGATGTCTTATACGGCCAGTGCGCTAAGTTTCATGCTTGAAAATTTGGGCAAGCCAGTTATCCTGACCGGTTCACAACTCCCCATAGGGATGCTAAGAACCGATGGAAAGGAAAACTTATTGACCGCCATTGAAATTGCTGCGGATCGAAAAGATGATCAGGTGATTGTCCCTGAAGTTTGTGTTTTTTTCCAAGATAGACTGTTCAGGGGAAATCGAACCACCAAGCACAATGCTGAATATTTTCATGCATTCAGATCATATAATTATCCTGCTCTTGCGGATACAGGTATTCGTATTAATTACCATCATTCAGCCATCCAATATCCAGACAGTAATAGCCCACTGTCGATCCACACCGTATTAGACCCTCATGTTGGTATCCTTAAAATTTTTCCAGGTCTTAGCAGAGAATGGCTACATACAAGTTTGAACACTCCCGGACTAAAAGGAATCGTAATGGAAAGTTTTGGTGCAGGTAATGCGCCTACAAATAAATGGTTCCTAGACGAAATACAAGATGCAATTAATCGAAATATTGTCATTCTTAACGTCTCTCAGTGTCAAGCAGGTAGCGTAGAACCCGGCAAATATGAAACGAGTCGACACATTCATGAAATGGGTGTGTTAAATGGAAGAGATATTACGACTGAATCTGCTTTGACAAAAATGATGTTTATACTCGGCAAAGGCTTACAAACAACGGAAACCTGTTTCTATCTAAATCATTCGTTAAGTGGCGAAATAAGCCTATAGGATGGTGTATGGTTTTGATTTTTTTTGTAATTTGCGCCGTATTTTTTGGAGAAGTGGCCGAGTGGTCGAAGGCGCACGCCTGGAAAGCGTGTATACGGAGTGAATCTGTATCGAGGGTTCGAATCCCTCTTTCTCCGCAGTTCTTTTTTTTATTACGTATTTATACCGAAAAACACAAACACGGACAAGATTACTAACTAATTGATTTAATGTCATGAAAAAATTATTTGCTTTCATAGCTGTTCTTGGGATGCTTTCAATCGGAGCATCGTTCAATGTAGCGATGGCTCAGGAAGAACCTTCAAGCCCTGCTGACACAACTGTCACAGACACAACCATGGTTGAGCAAGCTGTTGTTGAAGAGGCTGTAGTGGATGCTGCCACTACAACACCAGAAGACAAAACTATGCACCAAATTCTCAAGCAGAAATTCATTGAGGGTGGAGCTGGTTTTATGGGCATCGTTCTCCTCGCTTTGGTTATGGGTTTGGCAATTGCCATTGAGAGAATCATTTATCTCAGTATGGCAACAACCAACACCAAAAAATTGTTGGCTAAAATTGAGGCTGCACTGAGTGATGGTGGAGTTGAAGCTGCAAAAGAAGTATGTCGGAACACTCGTGGACCGGTTGCTAGCATCTTCTATCAAGGTTTAGCTCGTCACAATGAAGGGCTTGAATCTGTTGAGAAATCTATTATTGCCTATGGTAGTGTTCAAATGGGTCTTCTTGAAAAAGGTCTTACCTGGATTTCCTTGTTCATTGCCATCGCACCTATGCTTGGTTTCATGGGAACAGTTATCGGGATGATTGGTGCATTTGATGCGATCCAACAAGCTGGTGAAATTTCTGCTACATTGGTAGCTGGTGGTATCAAGGTTGCCTTGATTACAACAGTAACTGGTTTGATCGTTGCGATGATCCTGCAGTTGTTCTACAACTATTGCCTGACTAAGATTGATTCCATTACAAACGACATGGAAGATTCTTCAATCTCATTCATGGATCTGCTTATCAAATTTGGAGCGAAGTAAACTTTCTTTAAGGAAAAATTGATTATGAAAACAGGAATAGCACAAAAATCAGGACAGATATTATATTTGATCCTTCTGGCTGTTTCCGTTGTTTTGATTATTGTGTTCTATGTCAACAATGGAAACGTCAATGTAGACGATCCTTTCAGCAAGCAGATGGCAGACCTTGGCCCTATTCTGAATTACTTTATAATTTGGGCATATATTTTAGTGGGTCTTGCTATTTTCTTCACGGTAATATTTCCTCTAGCTACTATGGTTTCTAATCCAAAAAGTGGATTGAAAACTTTGGCCTCTCTGGCTTTTTTAGCCTTACTACTTTTTGTAGGCTACCAATTGGCTGATGATACGCTCATGGAGCTGCCAGGGTACGACGGAAAAGATAACATCCCAGAAAGGCTTAGGCTTACTGGAATGGGTATTTATATGATGTATTTTATGCTGGGCGGTGCATTGCTTGCCATGGCATATTCTGCCATAACTAAGGCATTCAAATAATTGAAGGGTAGCTTCGGCTACCTTTCTTTAAAAACCAGAATTCTATGGCTAGACAGAATAGATCAGTACCGGAGATTAACCAGTCATCATTAGCAGATATTGCATTCATGCTTTTGATTTTCTTCCTGGTTACCACAACCATGGACGTTGATTCTGGGATCTACCGTAAGTTACCAGCATGGGTAACTGAAGACCAGAAACCACCGGACATCAATGAACGTAATGTTTTTGTGGTTGGAATTAATATCAACAACGACCTCTTTGTTGAGGGTGCGTACGCCGACCTTGACGGTTTGAAAGATCGTGTTAAGGAATTTATTTTGAACCCGTTGAACAAAGATAATCTGTCAGAGAAAGAGCCAAAAACTATTGAGGGGCTTGGCGAAATCCAAAAGTCAAAAGGAGTGGTATCACTCACCAATGACCGTGGAACTGATTATGGCGCATATATCCGTGTTCAGAATCAATTGGTTGCTGCTTTCAACGAACTGAGAGATGACTTTTGCTTTGCACGGTTTGGGAAGAAATTCGATGCTTTGGATGAAGAATTGCAAATTGCTGTGCGAGATGCATTACCAACAGCCATTTCAGAAGCTGAACCCATTGAATATAAAAGATAGGAGGGAATTAATATGTCAAAATTTTCAAGAAAAGGAAAAACAAAAGGTGTTCCCCCGATCTCAACTGCTTCACTGCCAGATATTGTTTTCATGCTATTGTTCTTTTTCATGGTTTCAACAACTTTGAAAGAACAAGATATTAAGGTAAAATACGTTTTGCCTGAAGCTACGGAAACAGTAAAACTGGAGAAGAAGTCATTGGTGAGTTACATTTATGTTGGAGCTCCTAAGATTGCCCACCAGGCAACTTTTGGAACAGATTCAAAAATCCAGCTCGACGATAGTTTTAAACCAGTAACTGATATCCAGGATTACATTGCAGCTGAGTGTGAAAAGCGTGATGAGAATGAACGTCCGAAAATGACTGTTTCTCTTAAAGCTGACGAGAAAACAAAAATGGGTCTCATTCAGGAAATTAAGACTGAACTTCGAAAAGCAAGTGCCTTGAAATTGAACTACTCTTCTAAAAAGAGGGTTGTCGATAACAAGTTTGATTAGAGATAACGAGTCTTAGCGATATAAAAAAGGGTTTCAAATTGAGACCCTTTTTTTTGTCGGGGAATTCGGGGAATTAAGGGAATTCAGAGAATGCGGGGAATGCAGGGAATTCGGGGAATGTTGGATTTAATTAATCTTCGTTTTCTTCTTCTTCATCGCGCTTTCGCTCGATTCTTGCTGAGATTAGGATGCTCATTTCAAACAGGATGTAAAGAGGGCCACAGACCAGGAATTGACTGATAACATCTGGTGGAGTGATAATCCCTGACAAAACTAAAAATACGACTATCGCATGCTTGCGATATCGCCGCATGAAATCCGCAGTGATCAATCCAACCTTTGTAAGGAAATAGATTAGAATTGGTAACTCAAATGCTATTCCTGCTGATAGTGTAACAGACGTCACTGAACGGATATAGGAACGCAATCCAATCGTGTTTTCAACTGACTCACTCACAGAATATCCACCCAAGAAATTAATCGTCAAAGGAACTATCACGAAATACCCGAAAAGAATTCCAATGAGAAATAGCAAAGTGGTAAAAAAGACCATACCTCTTGAGTATTTCTGTTCTTTCTCCTTAAGAGCTGGTGTGATAAACCTGTAAATTTCAAGAAAAATATAGGGAGAGGATAATACAATACCACCCATAAAAGCGATGATCAGGTGAGTTCTGAATTGTCCGGCCATATCAAAATTGATAATTTCAAGTGCTGTCGAATTCAAACAAAGTTTCTCTGTATTCATCCAATGACCCAAACGACAAAACATATCGTTGGTAAAGAATTCTGGAGTCCTGGGTGCTAAAAGAATAGTATCAAATACGATATCCTTAAACAGAAAAGCAACAACAGTAAATACAGCGATGGAGGCAACGGAACGTAATAAGTGTCCCCTGAGCATCTCTAAATGCTCAAGGAAACTCATGTCATTTGCATCCTTGTTTTTGGAGGTTTTTTTTGCCACGTTGTGATCATCAGACAGCCAATCCAAGCGGATGAGCCAGAAATATTTTATTTGTCTTCAGTAGACTTTTTCTCCTCTTGATCGTAATCTTTGGTAATTTCTTTTGAAGAATCTTTGAATTCACGAATACCTTTACCCAGTCCTTTCATCAATTCAGGAATCTTTTTGCCACCAAAAAGCAATATGATAGCAAGAAGAATAATGATCCACTCATACCCGCCCAAAAAGCCAGCTATTATTGAATAATGTACCATAATCTTATATTTATTAGCGCCATAGTTTCGAACCGCAAATGTAGCACAAATTCTTTACTTTTCTTTTTACAGATTAAAATTATCCATTTTTAGCAAACTAGTCCAAAGCCTTGAAAGTATTGGAAATACCTGTCAGTTTTTATACTTTCGCGAAGAATTCTGGACAGCCAAAAAAACAATATGGAATATAATTTCAAGCAGATAGAACCGAAGTGGCAAGCATTTTGGAAAGAAAATAAGGTTTTCAAAGTACAAACGGATCCCACAAAACCCAAGTTTTACGTACTCGACATGTTTCCTTACCCATCAGGAGCAGGTTTGCATGTTGGGCACCCACTGGGCTATATAGCATCTGACATCTATTCCAGATACAAACGCCTAAATGGATTCAATGTCTTGCATCCAATGGGGTATGATGCTTTTGGTTTACCTGCGGAGCAGTATGCCATTCAAACAGGCCAGCATCCAGCAATTACAACAGAGAAAAATATAAAGAGATATAGAGAACAGCTTGATAGAATAGGTTTTGCATTTGATTGGTCGCGTGAGGTAAGAACCTGTGACCCTGATTATTACCATTGGACACAATGGGTTTTCACCAAAATGTTTAAGTCTTGGTATGATCAATCTGAGCAGAAAGCCAGACCTATTGAAGAACTAATCTCTTCATTTGAAATCTCAGGAACCGAGAAGATCAATCCTGCTTGTACAGAAGATCTGGAGTTTAGCCAA
>FLOH01001485.1_pt1 | contig 36595 bp, 25 predicted proteins | sample 756751 | NCBI WGS metagenome assembly FLOH01 (sample SAMEA4026879, study PRJEB14308) | marine metagenome | biome: coastal water; material: water | depth 74 m
GCTTCCTCGGTATTCCGCATATCTGGTTCGCTCACAATCTCCATCAGCGGAGTGCCTGGCCTATTAAAATCAACAAGAGTTCCACTTGCGGTATGGGTAAGTTTCCCCGCATCATCTTCTAAATGTAACCTCGTTACACCAATATCTTTCGTTGTTCCATCCGGAAAAGTAATTACAATCTTTCCATTTTCCGATATCGGCTTATCGAATTGAGAAATCTGATAACCTTTTGGTAAATCCGGATAAAAATAACTTTTACGGTCAAATTTAGAAAATTCTTTAATTTCACAACCCAATGCAAGTGCCGCCTTAATCCCTTTTTGAATCGCTTCTTCGTTGGTTGCAGGTAGCATCCCCGGGAAGCCCATACAAATAGGGCAAACATGGCTATTCGGTTTTTCATTAAAAATATTATTACTGCATCTACAGAACATTTTGGTTTGCGTATTCATGCGCGCATGTATTTCTATTCCTATTACTGGTTCGTATTCCATGGGGGTGGGAGTTATTTTTTACATGACAAATATAGCAGTCTCAAGGTCAAGTCTCAAGTGCGAGTGCTTGTCTCAAGAAAAAAACTGTTGTTGTAATACTGACAACTTAGAAAGGTGAATACGAAATTAGAAATATCCTACAGCATTCTCGCAAAGGCAATAATTTCTGGGTCTAGACCAAGAGTTTCTGCAACATCTATAGCTTCAGAGTCTTCTCTTTCGGATGTCATTTTATGGTCAAATATTATGCGCTCACCCTCTTCTGTTTGTTCTTTGTGGTGTGCAAAGTGAGACACATCTAAATGATCTCCATGAACTTTTTCTAGGCGGTCTGTAGCGTCATGGCAATGGGATGCAAACCCTGCATATTGACCACTTTCAATCATTTTAACAGCCATAGCGTAATATAATGCATCTTGATATTTAGGGGATGTAGAAGATCCAAATTCATCGGCCATGGTGACTGTTACCCTACCAGGCTGTGCTGTTTCTAGCCATTTCATTGCTCTTTTTATTTCTTCTCCAAAAGAACTTAGATCTATATCCGTGCGTGTGGTTACTCTGTCAAAATATATAACATCATCTAATACTGGCATTGTACCACCCGCAGCACATGGCGCGTGGCCTGTTGCCATACCATATAAAAATGAACCTACACCTCCTTTTTCCCAGTAAGTTTTACCAGACATGTTTGAGCTGCCAAGTAATTTAATTCTTCTTTGAGCATCAAGTATTACATCATTTCGCACTTGCCCTTCCTGATCTTCAAAAATACTCCAATTTTCAGGTAACGCTATCTCCCCAGTTGAATTAAACTCCACAGGAGTAAAACCTTGTGATTTTATCTTATGCCCCATAAAAAAGAGCCCCATCGCACGTGCAATATTCGAATATATTCTACCATCCCTATCATGCTCATAGTCTACAACATTTCTCATAGCATGTGAATATTTAGCATCAAGAGCTTTTCTTAGTGGATATGGATCTCCTTCTTTTAGCATAGACTTCCAAGATTCCGCAGTACTTTCTCTTATCCCTTTATATATATTTTCCGCTTCCGCTAGGCTTTTGCATTCGTAACCCATTGCCCTAAGTCTCTTGAAAAATGCTGTAATATCTGCAAGATCTTGAGTGCCTTCTAAGTTTTGTTTCCAAAATTCATTAAAAACTTCATGAGCGCTCATATCTCCAGAATCAATTTTATCGGTAAATTCCTCCCTTGCTTTCCATTGCTCTTCGTGACCATGTATTTTATATTCAAAAAAAGCAGCAATAAGTTTTCTGATTCTTTCTGTAGAAAGAGACGTCCTATATTGTGGGTCACCACATTTGGCAATAATTCTTAGATTTTTTCGACCCCCACTATAGCCAAGTCTTCTTTTCACCTTTGGATATTTGTTAGACAATTCAGCACTTCTTCGTTCAAGTGCAGTTACCTTGTCATTAAATTCGGCAACGGTATTATTGTAAACATCTTTATACATAGAAAGCATGTGTGGGCCGGAGCCAACACTAACCCTTGCAACTAACGCATCGTAAGAAGCTCTATCACCCCTATCTAAATCTGCATCAATTACCCTCGCTTGCCCTTCTCCACATAAAGTAACCAGGCTTTTTCTTGATCTTTTCCATTTCCCTTGAATGTCTTTTAATTTTTGACTTTCATCCATTTTATCTTCAAAATACCTATCATGATGATGCCTTCTGTGATTGTAGTTACCCTCTTGTGCATAATCTCCAAAACATTCTATTAAATTATTTGCAAGCTGGTGTGTGTGTACAGAGTCATAACTCTTAAGAGCGCCTACCAACTCAGAAGGGTAATCTCTTTTATCCGCTAAAATATCTAATAGCAGTATAAAAGATAATGTAGAATCCCAGCCATGATATTCTATGTCACTTCTTCTATTATTTTTTTTATAATATGCAACAAGCGTATTAATTTCATCCATAACAGGGGTCAGGTCATAGTCGAACAATCTTAATGGTGGTAAGTATTTTTCTGCTTTATTACAAATTTCCAAACAGCTTGTAAGTTTTTCCTTGAGCATATCTGGCGTTGTCCTTCCTTCAAGTTCTCCACCCCATTCTTCTTCTGATATACCAAGTTCATCTTGCTTCCTTCTAATATGCCACTCAACATTTCCTATCTCTTGGGCTGTGTTGAATAGCTTGCTATACCTCTCTCCATGATGCTCACATTCATTTGTCATTCTCCGCAGTCTATTTTTTAAGGCCTTTATGCGATTAAGTGTGATTAAGTCACCCCATTTTTCTGGTTCATCTTCGCCAAATTCATGGGCAGTTTGCCAAAATAGTGCACATCCTTGCGTAAATTCTTCTTCTACATCATCTATGCTGCCTGAATCGTATTCATCAAAAGCCATTGATCGTAATTTTCTAAATCTCTTATCATCCCATTCTACAGAATAATGCTCATGACTTATCCAGGCTAAATATTGTCTAATTCGCTCCCTTGTAACGGGTAAGTATTTACCAGCTTGGCTAATTGTGAGGACAGGGTTCCAAGTCGCTTGACCCTCTTGATCTGGTTCAGGTATTTTGTTTATTAGTGCAGCAAATAATTCCAATATCGCATCATCAGTAATCACTTCATTTGCCTCATCTCTTAGCCTATCGCGTACTGATGAAATAGGTCTGACGCCTATAATATCCTCCATTTTATCTGTATCTCTTTTTGCTGCATAAATTGCATCGAGCTTATCCTGAATAGGGAATGCATCACCCATTAATTTTTTATTCATTTCCAAATATGCCAATGCAAGTTCAAAATCACCATTACTATAAGAGCCACCATCTATATAGTGCCTATCATTATACCTGCCAAAAGGATTAATTTCCAAATTAAATTTTAATAAACATGGTGGGCTTAAATGAGTAAGGAATTTAAATAAATATATTAATTTATCTTCCACCGGTAGCATCTCCGCGAATTTATCATTTTCCGCTAAGGCTGCAAAAGTTTTCTGTCTTTCTAGTGCCTCTGGAGGTTCTAATCTTGGACATTGTAAAATCAAGCGATTTAAAAAACTATTGCGCATTTCTACGTTATGAGGACTCCACCTCCCCATCATCATATCTTCCCCTCTCGAAAGTTCACTCATGCCAAATCTGAAGCTCTCATCTGCACTAAAAACAGTTAGCATTCCATCCTTTTTTCCAGCTATAAGTCCTTCAATTTTTTTTGCCTTTAGATCAGCTCGTTCCTCTGCTGTATAAGGAATTATTGGTTTAAATTGTGGTATAGCAATTTTACCAATAGGTGGGTAGTGCCCGTCTAAATATCCTTGGGCAATTTGTAAAATTTCTTCCTGCATACCAAGACCCCTTGCAACGGCTAATGCATTAGAATCATCAGGCCCAGGTGTTAATTCGTAGTAGTACTTTGGCTTATCCGAGTCTTCTGGCATTTCAACCTTAAAATGATAAATGCCCATAGAGGGGGTATCAGCATGCTCTTCTATAAAACGTTCATTATGTGTAGCGGTAAATACTTTGGCACCTTTGCGTGGTAAATAAAATACAGTCGCTGCACTAAGTAGTTTGTATTGATCTTCAGCAGAAGTTGTTGACCAGCCTTCATCTATGCATACAAAAGGGTTATTTCCCATCCTTGGAGTAGTACTTTTCCAATCTCCAACTTCATTTCCAAATGCACTTAAGTTACTAGAGTGCTTAGTAGAGGCTCTGTCTAAATAATGAAATGAATCATGTATAACCGGGAAGTTTGCACCTCCTTCACATGGGGCGTATCCAAAGCATTGTGCAATACATTGCATATAAAATTCTTTTTTCAAACCACTAAAAGATTTACCAGACATATTACTGCCAGCATATACAGTCACTTCATGGTCCGCAGGGGAGTTATTCAAAACCTGTGTTTCTGATTTTTTTTCACCATTTCTTCTTCTGTCATTCCCCCTTTCTCCATCAGCTTTTTTCTTCCTAAAAAATGTCCAACCTTTTTTGTAGCCTCTTGGCTGGTCTTCATCAAAAGTAGCGCAAGAATAACTATCTTCTTTTGCTAAATTGCTAAATTCTATAAACATACCCGCTTTAATAAGAGTATCTTTAGTTTTGCCAGCAAATTTATTGCCCATTTTTTCCACTTCAAAATAATCCTCTTTTAAAAAATACTCCCTTGTCATAAATTTAATTTCTTCACTGGCTTTTCTAAATTCATCCCTTATACGCAAAATAAAAGGATTTGTAGATGTAGATAGTAGTACCACAAATTCATCAATTGCCTTTTTGCCATATTCTATTAATTGAAATCCTTCTGTAACAACACTGCTTGCTGCTCCTTGATGCCCATTTCTATATGCATATAATGCAGCCTCCTTGTGATAATCACTAACTGATATAGGGGCAAATAAGGTTTTTACACCATTATAAACATTATACCCAGCATTTTTTAATTCTTTTGCCTTATTTAAATCAGAAAATTGTGATAATGCAGTAATTAAAGATTGCCTTTGTTTTATTTGATTTATATCAGTTGAAGGCTTACGTAGAAAATTAAAAATCTCTTTCATTTCGGGCATAGTACGAAATACCTCTGGGATATGGTCTATTTTCTCCTCACCCCACCACACCCGTTCTGATGCACCCATTTCTACATCTTTACTATGTATATCATAAGATGCAACATGCGATCCATCACAAAGAGCTTCTAAGCCAAACCCTTCTAGTAAACTTAACTGCTCCGCACTTAATGCAGGGTTTGCATTTGGATCTGTTAGTACTTGTTCAATTCTTTGTCCGGTCTCAGGAGGAGCAATACCATTAATGGGTGACGCTTCTTTGCCTGTTGGATTCTCGTTTTGCGGCATGTGATAAAAATTATAAAAGGAGACCTTTATAACAAATTATAGAGATTAAAGCAAGGGTCGTTTATAAATTTAAGCAGCTAAAGATTCTCCAGTTCCAAATACATCATCTGGATCTAGGTCGCTTTTGTATGTTTCGAGGTTATGCATTTTTGTAAGTTGTTTCACTAAAAATGCAGAATGTATTTGCGTACCATCGGTAATGTCAAATCCACCAATTTTAACTACATCATCACTATAAGCTCCTTGTATATATCTGGTTACCTCAGGCCTATTAGAAAGCGCATGCCATGTACCATGTTGTTCACTAAGCATTACACCATCAAAATTGTTATCATCAGCAAATTGAATACCTATATCAACGATCGCATCACATAAGCTTTGTGCATCTACCCTTTTAAGTAATTTCGTACTCGGATTAATAGCTCGCAATAATAAATACTTACCACCATTATGGCGCATTATATATGCCTGCGCATTACCTACGCAGCATTGTGAATTTTCATCAACAAGATTGATATGAAAATGATCTTCGCGTTCAAAAAGACTGATATTTCTTTCGGTGCAAATACCGGCACTAGCTTTGGCGAAGAAAGAGGCTTTGTTTTTAGAGATCACCGCTCTAAGTGGGGTTTCGGAAACAGAAACTTCTTCATCATCGTCTGTAACAAAGTTTTTAATATCATCAGATATACTTTTTCTAGCTTCCTGCAATGGTTTAAATTTCTTTAAAAACATTTGTGCAACCACTTTAGCTAATATCTCTATATCTGACATTGAGTCATCATCTATTACTACTCCTAGTTGCGTTTCTATAGCCCTTTTCATACCAGGTTTTTTTACATTTTTTACAAATCGATTGAGTATATTGCTAGTTTTCCCCGTATCCATATTTAAAAATTCAACAATAGCTTTCTCTAAATTATCCTCCATATACACACCTAGTATTTCCTGAAGCTGTATTAAGGCTGCATATCGCTTGTTGTCTGTGTCGGCACTAACCCAATTATTAATAGCGGTATTTATATATTTGTCACCATAAAAAACTGCTAAAATATCACCAATTTCCACATCTTTCATCTTAAATCTACCTAGTTCACAGAGTGTTCTAGCTACATATTGCTCATGTACAGCTCTTACACGAGATTCCCCATTTTCATTGGCCAGTATTCCATGTAGCTTTTTTGAATCAAAAAAGTCATCGGCAGTACTCAAGGCAGCACCTCTTCTTAAGTGCATATCTCTATTGGAAAGTAGATCTAATTTATCCCCATTATCCGGAAAATCATATTCGTCTAGATGATGTGTACAGTTGTCCACCTTGCTACATAATTCTTCAACTTCAGAAAATTTCATATTAGCAGGCTGATAAGCCATCCAAACAAGTTCTGCCAGTAGTTCGCTTGTTAGGTTAGGATCTGTTGGCTGATTAGTGAAAACACCACGTTTAAATTTCTCGATTTTATTACTTAATTCTGCAAGTACTTTGGCGTCAAAGTTAGAAGCTTTAGCTTCTGCATAAATACCTGGTGTTATTACGCCTACTGTATTTAGTAAAACCAAAATACCTGCCCATGCACTTACATCTACACGCTTTTGAGACACTGTCGATTCCAATAAATCTTTTTCAAGCGTTTCCATAACAGTATTAAATTGATTTTGATGTTGTGAAAGAATACGACGAAGGTATGGCAAGTCTTCCTCCGTTAAATACTGCGCAGTGTGAGCATGTAAAATACCCTTATGAATCAGTTTTTTAAATAAAAGAATCGCTACTTTAAAAGGAGTTTCTTTACTCTTAACCTCCGGCATTGTTTCAGCTCCTGGTATGTCGTTATCTATCATTGTAGATGCAATGCGCCAACGTATTTGTTTACATTCATCATGCATTGCATATGCTCGCATTAGGTCCGCTTTTTTTTGATGATGACTACGCAAGCTTTTAACAGTCATTAAACGAGTCCAAATACGTATGTTAGAAGGATTTTCTAGTAATTCTAATAATTTTTCATGAGCTTCACTGTAACCATCTTTATCTTCAGATAATAAAGATTGTTCTAATTTGCTATTCCAATATTCCACCTGCATTTGCGGAGATGCGTCTTCTAGCAATGCGCAATTATCTCTAAATACACATGCAGCACCAGAGGTGCGCCCTTCAACACTTGCTGCACCGTAGCGAACAAAAAGTCCAAGACATACAAGGTTCGTCTTACGATCTATTCCAATCTCCTTTGCTTTTTCATAATATTTAATTGCTTCTGCAAAAGCGCCATCTCTAATTAACCCCTCAACTAAAGTAATAATGGCTTCTTCGGGCATATCTCTTTCTCCGTGATCGAGCACAAACCTGCAGTCTATCCATTTTTCGAATAGTTCATTTATTTCAGTTTCTCCAATAACACCAAGTCGTCTTCCTGCTAAGTAAAATTTTACAAGCCCATCATGCGATCCATCAGCACTCCATCTAACAGTGTGTTGATGTTTTTGGAAATAACCTTCGGAAAGAATTTTAAATAATTCATCGAATTTATCAGGTGCTTTTTCTAAAATTATAATACCCCTTGCCCAATTCTTCATTTGAGATCTATGAAATTGGTGTTTTAATGCAGCAATGCCTACCTCTACATCAATGTCTAGCATTTGCCTTATTATAAAATCTCCACCTTTTCTGTGTTGTGCAAAATATTGCCTGGATTCTTCCTCTTCCCTTTTTCTCTTCATAATTTTACCTTCTATATTTCTTCTTTTTCCAGCCTCTCTTTCTTCATGAGTTGCACCCATTGCATCACTCCAGCCGTGCAACTTCGGGAGTTGATTTAAAAACCCTTGTGCAGCAAAGCGTTCCCTCAAATATCTTTTTCTATCCTTTTTTCTTTCGCGCAGCCAATTTTTGTGACTATTTGGGCAATTTTCATCGTCCGAAGATATCCCAATACACTCCACATATTCTATCATTTCAGCTATGTATCTTTGCGCCATTTCTGGCGAGCCATGCCTAAGTTCAAAAATGGCTTTAGCAGCACATTGGCCAGATCGTAATGTGTAATACTTAACACGATCTTCATATTTTCTTGAATTGGGAATTCCTTCTTCGCTACCTATAAGCTTAATGATTGCTTCTATTTCTTTCTCATTTTCCTGCAGTCTTTCCTCTAGCATTTCACGATGTTCAGTCAAACTACTATTTTTTACTACATAGTCTGATTTTGCCCAATCTATATCCCACTTTATACATCCCATTTCATCAGCAAATTCTTCCGCTTCATCAATTCTTTCAGTTTTTAAGAGCTCATCAATAACCCTGTATTTAGCCCTAGTAATAGTTCTAAATGGGAGGCCATCAAGATGTTCCATTAGTCCTAATTTATGTCTGCCCTTATGTTCCAAAAAAGCAGTTTTCACTAAGTCTACGGGCGCACTTCTTTTATATAGCTCGTTAAAGAAAAACGGTATAATATAAGATTTATCTCTACTCGACCTGAATCTTCGCCTATTATTTTCATCTTCTTCTAAAGGGCAATATTCCTGAAAAACTGCTATAATTTCTTGGGAAGTGACATCTTCACCATTTAGAAGGCGTGTAAGTGCACATATAAAAGGCCTTTCATTTGGACTGATATATTCTTCTCTAATCGTATTTGCCAAATCATTTCTACCAGCATCCCAAAGGCCAGACAGCATCAACTGAACATAAAAAGAACCATCAGAAGAGCTAAATCCAACTCTGCATCTTACATCCTCTTCCTTTAGATAATTCACATATTCAATAATTAAGTCGTCATCTCCAGTTGAAGCAAGCTTTGTTGTAAGGTCTAATTGGTCGAATGATGCTTTATGTTTTGGGTATTTGCGAAGCAATTGCACTACCATATCAAAACGATCAGATTCCAGGTAGGCATTTATAACTTCTGTAAAAACTCTGTAACCACTTTCATTATCTAATATTGATTCAATAAGCCCTCTATGATCTGTATCGGCCAATGCACGCATTAAATTATGCTCGTGCGTTAAAGGATGTCCGCCATCACGCCTATTGTCTTTTCTTCCATTAAGTTCTTTTGCCTTAACGGCATCTGCAACGGTGTACATTGCCCCCGCGTAGAATTCAGTACCTTTTCTCATTTATTAATAAATTATATATATAATTTTCATCCCTCAAATAAGGTTAAAAGTGTGGCTAGTTTGGTTTGCACCTTAGCTAGACTTCTATTTTTCCATTCATTCTCTGGAAAATCGCTTATTTCTCTTGCTGCAGCAAGGCATGAATCAAATTTTAATATTTCAACTTCTCTTTCTGTAATATCTTCACCAATTATTAATTGAGCATTTAATTCCACAGCAGGGAACATCCCTTGTTCTTCAGCCCATTTTTTATCTAATGATCCACTTAATGTAATACTACTGACATCCTCTTCTTCATCACTTTCATCTTCATCTGGTATATCCAATGCTATAAATAATGTATTTTCTGGATCAGATTGGACTTTTTCTCTAATACACCTTTCACATTCTTTTATATCTGCATTCATCTCATCTGCCTGCTCTGCAGTTAAAATATGGTCATAAATTCTTTGTCCTGCCTCGTAAGGCATTCTAGTTATCTCTTCATAGGAGGCAGTCATTGGGGCATCGCCAGTTTTTTCTAAGATTATTCGTGCAGATTTTTGTAAAATTGCAGACTTTTCTGCGTCTAAAATTACCTGTGCACGTTCAAGTAGGCCGTCTAGTTCAGATTGTTCCCCTGGAGTTTTAATACCCATTTTTATAATTGTTAATAAATAGGTTAACTATCCTATCACATTTTTCCCCCAGGTCAATACCATTGCTATTTTTGTGGGTTTTTGGTATAACACAAAAATAATTCCAAGTAATTAATCTTGAAACTCACACTTAAAAAAATAATATATTCAAAGGCATCGTATAAAATCTTGCACCTTATTTATTCTACAGCAATAATTAATTCTAAATATTGCAATATCATAGCTCTCATCATTGTATAGCCCTGCTCCAAACACTCAATATCTTCAGCAGATGCCGATTCTACAATAGCTTCTTCATTCTCAATAACATCCTCAACATAAGCTTTAATAAATGATAATACTTCTATTATATGCATTTCCCTTTCAGTAATATCTTCCCCTATTTTTAAGCCAACACATAAATCCAGTCTAATATGTCGCATTTCTTCAGCTATTTCCTGGCTTAGTTTCATCTCCAATTGAATTTTATCAATTGGTTTCTCATTCCTTTTAATACCAAAATCATTATTCTCATCCATTTCAAAAGTAACAGGCATAGTAGTTAATGCAGTAGGATCTTTTTGCATATTTTCTCTTACATCTCCCTCAGCCCTATTGATTGTATCTTTATTATAAGTAGGATTTTGGGGTTTTGGTGGGTTTATAAGCCTTAAGACCAATCTCATAAGTTCCATTGGTAATTCCAATTGTTCTATTTCTTTTTCTATTTCAGCTGTGTCTGCGCCAGTAGTTAATTTACGAGCCAATTCCTGCACTTTACCTTGCATATCTGAATCCAAAACTTGAGCTAATATATCAAAACTTTCAATAAGAGGATCCTCTTCGCTTGTTGTATCAACTTCATCTTTGTCGTCTGCATGATAATCAAGGGTGCCATATTTAGACAATTTGGTCATTGGTCCATCGCCTGTTCTATCTATAATAAGTTGAGCAGCATGTCGGAATATATCATCACCTTCTCCAGATAATGTTGTTTTTACGCGGTTAATAGTTTCATTTAATTCATTTCGTTTAGTTGATAGAGACATATTGTTTGGGTTATTCGGTTATTTTAGATAAGACTATATCATTTATTTTTTAATATGTCAAGAGTATTGCTATTTTTTCTAATTTTTGGTATAATATATTGATATATCGAATTGTAGGGCATCGCTTCGCTTTGTGGGGCGTATTGTAGGGCAAGTTGTGGTTTATATTCCACTATTCGCCCAACTATTCGCCCAACTATTCGCCCAACTATTCGCCCAACTATTCGCCCAACAACCCGAAAAATGTACAAAAAATTAATAAAATGGCTCATCATCACAGTAGTTGCTTATCTGATAGCTGCGACGCTTGAGGATGATGAAACCCAATAGTGACCCTATCGTGACCCCATAGTGACCCAATAGTGATAAATAAAAAAACAATTGGGTAACAATTGGGTCACGCGAATAAAATGAGCCGGTCACAATTGGGTCACTATTGGAATCAATATGAAAAATATAAAAAAGCTCCTAAAATTCATCGGCCTAGGAATAAGCATTGCATTAATAATCGCTCTATTCGTCAACCGCGGATTCTTTATGGGTGTACAGCACGGTATTCAAAACAAATTCTACGATACTGGTGCAGCAAGTGCAGAAATTGTGATAGTGGTGGTGGATGAAAAAAGCCTTAAAGCAGATGAGCTCGGCCCACTTCAAAAATGGAAACGGGCGAATTATGCCAATGCAATCCAAATTTTAAACGAAAAAGGTGCAGCGGTTATTGGTGTAGATATGACCTTTCCGGACAAATCAACACATGGAGAGGCTGACGACAAGTTATTCGCAGATGCGATTGCTAAATATAAAAACGTAGTACTTGCAGGCCGTTATTATTTCCAGAATGGAAAGCAAATTACAGAGTATCCAAATACAACACTCATGGCTGCAAATCCGAAAGTGGGCCTTATTAACGTAAGCTTAGATGAAGATGGATTTGTACGTAAAATTCCGATTTTTTCTAAAGTGAAAGATAAAACAGTTGAAGCCTTTTCATTGCAAATGACCAGAGCTTATACACGCGACAACCCTGTTAACTATCAAATTTCGAATTTCGAATTTCGATTTTCAAATAGGATAAAAATTCCGGTAGTGACATTGGCCTCTAAAAAAGGTGAGGAAAGCCACTTCATGTATATAAATTATTTCGCTAAGCCCGGTAGTTTTACTCAGATATCAATGACAGATTTACTTAAAAAGAAATTTGTTGATAAAAAGGGGAATGCAGTCAGCTTGAAAGATAAAATAGTTTTAATTGGTCCAACTGCTATCGATCTACAGGATTATTATTTATCCCCTGTTAGCGCCGGTGTACGTATGCCTGGCGTGGAGATTCATGCGAATAATATTCAAACGATTATCTCAGAGAAATTTCTGCGTGACCAATCTGGATTAAGCATGTGGTTAACGCTGATTATACTGCTTGCAGGTAATATTTTTATATTCTCAAAACTCCGAGTACGTTTTGCAGTACCAATTCTATTTCTAGAAATAATTGGAGTTCTTGTGGCTGGAGTAGTGGCTTATGAATCCAGAATTTTCCTTAATGTTATTTACCCGATTCTAACCATCGTATTCTCATTTGTCGGAACATTTGTTTTAAGGTTCTTGCTTGAGCAATCCGAACGTAAATTTATAGAAGGTGCCTTTGGTCATTATGTTAACAAAACCGTAGTAGAGCAAATTATTAAAGACCCTTCTATGCTTGAACTTGGCGGTGCGAAAAGGGAAGTTACAGCCTTCTTTTCCGACATTGCCGGCTTCACATCCATTTCCGAAAAAATGAAACCAGGGGAGTTGGTCGACTTTCTCAATCGCTATCTTAGTGCAATGACAGAGGTGATTTTAGACAATCAGGGTACTTTGGATAAGTACGAAGGTGATGCAATTATGGCATTTTGGGGCGCGCCGCTACCACTAGAAACTCATGCAAGAGACGCTTGTTTGGCAGCCCTAGGTAATCAGGAAAAATTAATAGCTTTCCGTAAAGAATGTGAGGAACAAGGACTTCCACCAATTTACATACGCATCGGTATCAACTCCGGTGAAGTAATTGCAGGTAATATGGGTTCCGAGAATCGTTTCGATTACACAATTATGGGAGATAATGTAAATTTGGCATCTCGGCTCGAAAGTATTAATAAACAATACGATACAAAAATCATGATTTCGGAATTTACATACGAGCAGGTTAAAGATGACTTTACCTGTCGTGAGTTGGATCAAATACGCGTGAAAGGTAAAAATAAGCCAGTTCGAGTTTATGAACTAGTCGGCACAAAAAAAGACGTATCCGCAGATCAAATGAAAGTAATCGAGGCTTACAGCAAAGCTCTTGAGCTATATCGTAAGTCCAACTTTACAGAGGCTAAAAAAGCCTTCGAAGCAATTACAGATGATCCGCCATCTAAAATATTCGCAGATCGTTGCGCAGAATTCCTAAAAAACCCACCAGAAGGGGGTTGGGATGGAGTTTATACTTTTGATGTTAAGTAACATTAAAAGATTTAGCATTTCGCATTTCTGATTTCGCATTCAAATGTTACATCGCGCATTTGGCATTTTTTTTGTCATCCTGAATTTAGTTCAGGATCCATCGTAAACGGGCTAATCGTGGATTCTGAAACAAGTTCAGAATGACAAGTGGGTAAATGAAAAATACCAAATGCAGAATGACAATGCGAAATCAGAAATGCGAAATGCTAAATATAATCCTACAGGGTAATCCAGTACACCCCAAACGCAATAGCCACAATAACCGCATTCCTAATCATCCCTTTATAGTCACGTTTGTATGGATGAGGGTTTTTATGATTAAAGAAAGTCCATTTAGATACATCGTAGAAGTAAGTAACAAGAGTGAGTATCAAAATAAGGCTGATAATCGACTTATCTGTATATAAACTTACCCAAGAGCCAGAAGACAATATCGCTGTCTTCCCTATAAAATAAACTGCAACAAAATAAACAACAGCAACGTGAACAATCTGATCTACTATATAAAGTAAAAATCCATTTATTTTTGTATATTTACAAAGCAACCCCTTTGTTTCATCAATAATTACATGTGCAATGAATATTATTACAATCCCCCAAAATACTCTATATGAAACAAATGGGAGGACGAGTAAGCAGGAGATTACTAGGTGGATTAGACTATGAAGCACAACACCAAGAACTTTTTTTCTTTTATATTGTATTATTTTATTACTTTGTAGTGGGTAGTCAGCTATGAAGTGGGCTGCTAGGAGGTGTAGGGTTAGGTACATTGATTTATGTCTAGTTATTTATTATTACAAGATTGCAAAATATTTTGACATTACACAATTTTCATTTCTCATTTCAATTTAATATTTTAATATTTACCATTGATTGAATGAATAAATCTATAAATGAAATGTAAAATGAAAAATTTAAAAATTAATTTAAAAGATCTCATTAGATCTTTTAACAACCTCATAGCTCACAATTTCAGCAATAGAGCCTTCAGTTTCCATGAGCCGTTTAAAATCATTTTTATCTAAGGTTAAAAGTTCAACATCTGTTACTGCTTTTATGGTTGCATTGCGCACTTCATCGGAAACTAAGGCCATTTCACCAAAAAATGAATTATTTTCGAGCTCGGTAACAAGTTTTTCATCCCTTATTACCTGCACTTTACCACTTTTAATCACATACATTTTTTCTCCAACATCACCTTGTCCAAAAATGGTATGTTCAGCAGGAAAATACTCCATCTGAACTGTTTCAGAGATTTTATTAAGAACTTCATCATTTAGCTTACCGAAGAATGGGATTTGTTTTAGTATCTCAAGCATAATATTTATTTTAATTTTTAAATTTATTAGATCATATTATATCACCCTCTCCACAAAACTCCAAATTTCTTCCGCAATCTCTTCGATACTTTTTGTTGCGTCTATTACTTGAATATTGTCATATTTTTCAGCGATTTTTTCGTAATTTTTCCAAATTACTTCTAATTTTTCATGTTTTTCGAATAATTCAAAGTCACTGCCACGGCCTTTAATCCGCTCAATGCAGGTTTTAGGATCCAATTTAAACAGAAAAGTGACATCTGGTATGCGAAATTTCTTATTCAATCCCTCAAGCCACTCAACATCATCAACCGCCAAAGATCCGTAGGCTATTGTAGAAAAAAGATATCTATCAGTAATAACAAATTGCCCACTCTGCAGTGCTGGTTCTATGGTAGTTTTAAGATGTTCAGCGCGATCTGCACAAAACAAGAGCTGAAACCCTTCCGGGGAACAATCCCATTTATGCTGTAAAACTTCACGAATCATTCTTCCGATTGGAGTGTTGCTTGTAGGTTCTTTAGTAAGCAGAGCCGCATGGCCGATTGCTTCCAATCTTTCTACAAGTAACCGTGATTGTGTTGATGAACCGGAGCCGTCTAGGCCTTCGAATGCTATGAACATAACAAATAATTTTAAATTTTAAGTTTTAAATTTTAAATTACAAAAACCAATGAAATAATTAGCTAGAAATTAAAATTTGTCATTTAAAATTTATAATTTGTTATTTAATTATAAAAGCTCCTTCACCACCTTACTTACCAAATTCCCATCCGCTTTTCCCTTAGTTTTACCCATCGCCATACCCATTACTTTTCCAAAATCCGATGGGCCGGCGCTGAGTTGATCGATTGTTTCTTGAACGATTTTTTTAACTTCATCCTCACTCATCTGCTCCGGCATATATTTTTTTAGAATTTCAATTTCATCCAGCTCTTTTTGGGCCGCTTCTTCATTGCCACCTTTTGTAAAACCTTCAGATGCATCTTTACGTTGTTTTATTCCACTTTTTATAAGGCTGATTACTATATCATCATCAGCTACTTTATCTGCACCACTAACTTCATAATTCATAATAGCAGCTTTTAGCATACGCAGGACGCTTAGTTTAAGTTTATCTCTAGCTTTCATGGCCTCTGTGATGTCTTTTGTTATTGTTTCTTTAAGCATTTAGTCCTGTCGTGCTGTCGTGCTGTCGTGCTTTAGTCCTAGCTGATTAATTAGTCAGCACAAAAGGACTACAGCACTAAAGCACTATAGCACTAAAATTAGTGATAAAGTTTACATCTAATATGCGCACCAGAACCTCTTAGTTGCATTGCTTTTTCCAGTCTATCAAAGGCGGAAACGTAGGCAGCCATACGCATTGTGGTTTTGTGTGTTTGTTGCAAATCAAGAACTCTATCTAAAGATTCAAGCATTGTACGCTTAAGTTTAGAATTAACTTCTTCAATGGGCCAATAATATTGTAATTGATTCTGCAACCACTCGAAATAAGAAACTGTTACACCGCCAGCATTTGCAAGAATGTCCGGTATAAGGACAACACCTTTTTGAGCCAAGTGCTCATCAGCTTCAGCAGTAGTCGGGCCGTTTGCAAGTTCAACAATAATTTTTGCCTTAATATTTTTCATATTTTTATCTGTAACCTGATTTTCCATAGCAGCAAGCACAAGAACATCGCATGGTTTTTCCAGAATTTCTTCATTAGTTACCTTAGTGCCAGAGCTACACTCTGTAACAGAACCTTTTTCTTCTTTTGCCTTGGTAACACAAAATGGATCAAGTCCTTTTTCATTGTAAAGTCCGCCCTTAGAATCACTAACTCCGGTAATAATATAGCCCATGCCATGAAGGATTTCAGCGGCATATTTACCGGCATTACCAAATCCTTGAACCACAACTTTGGTTTGAGTAGGATCAAGATTATTACGTTTCATATATTCTTCCAAAACATAAGCTCCACCCTGAGCTGTTGCAGTACCTCGGCCAAGAGATCCACCAACTTCAATTGGCTTACCTGTTACAACGCCAGGGCTATATTTGCCCGCAAGTGTGCTGTATTCGTCCATAAACCACGCCATTATTTGTGGTGTTGTGTACATATCTGGTGCCGGGATATCCACTTCCGGGCCAATTGCCTTATGCATCGCTTGAACATATTTTCTAGTAACTCTTTCAAGTTCACCCTCACTCATTTCTTTCGCATTACATTTAACACCACCCTTGCCTCCACCATAGGGTATTCCGGCAACTGCACATTTAAATGTCATTTCTGTAGCAAGCGCCCTTATTTCATCAACATTTACTTCAGGTAAATATCTAAACCCTCCTTTAAAAGGACCTCTAATATCATTATGTTGTACGCGAAAAGCTTCGAAGTATTCCATACGCCCATCATCCATTCTTACAGGCAATGTGGCCATTAATGTCCGCTTAGGATGTGAAAGTACATCAAGGGTTTCTTGATCTAATTTCATAATCTTCGCCGCCTTTTGCATATTTATTAAAGTATTTTCGTAGAAATTCATATGTTTAATTTTAAGTTTTAAATTTTAAATTACAAATTACTCTTTAATATATAAGAAATTAAAATTTATAATTTAAAATTTAAAATTTGTTATTTAATTATCCTAGGAATCCTATCGTTAACCCTAGTCGTCACCTCATAATTGATAGTACTAGAAAGCTCACCCATTTCCTCAGCAGTTATAATACTGCGTCCTTGCTTCCCAATCAATACTACTTCATCCTCTAGCTTAATGTCTGTAACATGAGTTACATCTACCATTATCATATTCATACAAACACGACCGACTACAGGACATTTTTTACCTCGAATAAGTACATATCCGCAATTACTCAGCATTCTCACATATCCATCATAATATCCAACAGGTAAAACAGCTATTTTACTATTTTTTGATGTTATATGTGTACATCCATAACCTATCAAAGAGCCTTTTTTTACATTCTTTATCTGGGCAACGACCGTTTTCCATGTCATAACAGGCTTTAATTTAATGTTTATGCCAGCTCTGTCCGCAGCTAATTCAGTTTTTTTACTAGGCCAAAAACCATACATGCTCACACCAACTCGTACAAAATTAAAATAAGATTCGGGCAGTACAAGGGTTGCAGCAGAATTAGCACAATGACGATAGAGCGGCGTCAAGTCTTCAATTTCTAGTAAATGTATAGCTTTTTTTAATTCTTCTAATTGATATAAAGCATATTGATGATTAATTCTATCTTCGATATTGGCAAAATGAGTAGAGACTCCATTTAAAATAATTTTAGGATATTTTTTTATCTCAGTAGCAAATTTTGGGACATCTTTTAGCCTTATCCCTTGTCTATTGCTGCCGGTTTCGATTTTTAAATGTATTTCTATCTTTTTGCCTATTTTGCCTAATTTTTTTACTGTCTCCAGATTATAAACAATCAATTCAACATTTTTTAAGTTCACTACTTTGTCTAAATCCGACAGGGGAGTATAGCCGATTATTAGAATAGGAATCTTTATACCTGCTTTACGGAGCTTTATAGCTTCAAAAGGGGCATTTACACATAAATAATCTACTCCATTCTTATCTAATATTTTAGAAAACTCAATAAGTCCATGGCCGTAAGCATTAGCTTTAACTGCCTGAGAAAGCACAACATCTTTTCCGACTAATTTGCGGAAGGTCTTGAGGTTGTGGATTAAATTTTCCTTTGATATTTCGACCCAGGTTAGTTCCATATATTAATATTGATTTTTTAAAATCCTAAATCATAATATCTAAATTCTAAATAAACTCAAAACACAAATCGTCTGAACTATGATTTTTTTGATTAATATAATTCTCTTATTTTGGCCTCTGGTCATTTAATTGATTAAATAGCAGAAAAAATCATGATAATTATTTAATCATGTGAATCAAGGTCCAGACAATTATTTGGCTGCGATCGCAGTATCTCCTCTTATAAATAACGGCTTTTCAATACTTACCATCGACTTAACCTTCGGATCATTCTGAATACTATTTAGGGCTTGTACACGTGCTATTTCCATATCCCAAACTTCATTTTCCGTAAGAAGCTTAGAACGTTGAAGTTCTAAAGTTTTTAAGGCATAGCCTTTAGTTGCGTTCCTATTTGAGTTGGCGAGATATGCAAGGCTTATTAACGCTACAAGAACGATAATAATGAAGACCACCGCATTAACACCCACCTCAACTTTATGGGACAGAGTATTCTTCCGCACTTTGGTTGTCGGATTATTGTTTAAAAATAAGGCCGCTGACATAAATTTATGTGTTTGTGTTGGGCAGTTGAGGTTAATCATATCCTTTCCGCAACCCGTAATTTTGCACTACGTGATCTTGGGTTTTTGTCGACCTCAATACCTGTTGGTATTATAGGTCTTTTAGTTAAGAGATAAAGTTTTTTCTTAAAATTGCATTGACAGACTGGTAATTCCTGTGGGCAAATACAATTTTTTGTATAGTAACGAAATATATTTTTAACTATTCTATCTTCGAGTGAATGATATGCAATAACGGCAATTCTTCCCCCTATGGCGACAACGTCTATAGCTTGATGCAAAGCATCTTCCAGAACTTCAAGCTCACGATTAACGTAAATTCTTAGTGCCTGAAAGGTTTTAGTGGCTGGGTGAATTTTTTGATATCCTTTATATGTGCCCACGATTATATTTGCCAACTCAAGGGTTGTTTCAATACGTTTTTTCTTTCTGGCTTCTATAATTTTCCTGGCAATAGAGCGGGACATTCTTTCTTCTCCGTATTTGTAGATAACATCCGCCAAATCTTTTACGTTGTATGCATTGACCACAATTTCAGCAGTTAATTGCTGACTTTGGTCATATCGCATATCTAGCGGGCCTTCTTTTTGAAAAGAGAACCCTCTCTCCGGCATATCTACATGGGGTGATGAAATCCCAAGGTCGAACAATATCGCATCCGGTTTTGGAAATTTGTACTCTTTGATTTTTTCTTTCAGATGCTCGAAATTTGAATTAACGAAAATTGGCTGGAGCGTTTCTCCGGAGGGCTCCATGCCAATTCTGGCCTTCGCCTTTTTTAAATTTTTCAAATCAGCATCAAACCCCATTAACTTCCCCTTAGATCCGATTTTTTTAAGCATCTCAATGCTGTGCCCTCCAAGTCCTAATGTACAATCCACCACATTCATTCCTTCTCGAAGATTTAAAAGATCAATTGTTTCATCTAGAAGTACCGGAGTGTGTAGCTGTTTTGGCATTTGTTTTAAATTACTCAATTTCTTGATTACTTAATTACTCAATTATGCAAAAAATACGATTAAACTAGCCGATAAATCGAGTAATTGTGCAATCGAGCAATTAAAATAAAATCCGACATTGTATGTTTGTTTTTTAGCTTACACAACCAATTTAGTCCGTATACAAAATTTGGTCAATAACAAAATTTGTGTTCAGCTTTTGACACATTGTCCACTATGAACAAAAAAATGGTTCACTAATGCGAAAAAAGGCATTTTTTTGTTGTCGATTAACAGAGATAAAATGAGTTGACTAATTAATAGAAAAATTGTAGAATAGCTGTCTGATTCTGTATTTAGTTGTCTGGACCCCGATTTTCTTGATTATTTAATTAGCCATGATTCTCTTATTAATTAATTAAATAAGAGAAAAAATCATGAAAATCCTTCCTGCCTGCCGGCAGGCAGGAAATCAGGTGAATCAAGGTCCAGACAATATTAATCAGAAATATAACTGTTCTTTAATATCATCGTTCGTTGTACTGGGTCATCCCTTATTAAATTCGCAGTGAGTTAAATCGAACTGTCGGATTTGATAGGAAAAGGATTCTCCCGGTACAATAAGTGTATTTTGGGAAACAAACAAGACAAATCAGTTCGAAGCAAGATCGTAGGAGAAAGTGCCATCAGTTCACAGCGCTTCTCGTAGTTTCGGGATCGCTTCTGTCAATCTTCACCTTCTGTCTATGGCTAGACAGTATGGTGCAACCTGTAAAGGAGTTAGCCATGAGCTTGAAAACTGGTATTATTTCAATTCTAACCTTTTCTCTGTTGGCGATCGGGTGTGGCGGTAGTACCTCTGCACCCCCTAACCCCGATGCCGGCGGCGGCATGGACGGACTTGTCGACGACCAGCAGGTCGTGGACACGGGAATCGTCCCGGATCAGATGACCCCCGATTTCAAGGTCAATCCGGATCAGACGCCTCCCGACTTCAAGGTCGCGCAGGACCAGATGATTCCCGACCTCAAAGTCACCCAGGATCAGATGACTCCAGACAATAGCGTCGTCAACCCCGTCATCTCCGCCACCGTCACCACCACCACACCCAGCAGCATTCTGGTGAGTGGTCATGTGGGAAGCCTTCTCTTCGGACCCCACACCACCTACAAGGTGACGGGCACCAGCAAAAGCAACATGTTGAAGGCTCTCATCATTATCAACGATCTTCAGGGCGCTTTCGACAAGCCCGAGGACACCAATGTGGTGAAGTCGCTCAGCGTCGTCTGTTCGCCGAAAGGGGGTACTGCTACCACCTTTATTGGTACGCTCGTGGCGGGCAAGTATGTCTTTCAGGGCATGAACTGCTACGATACCATGGGCAAGGGGCTGGAGGTGAGGATCTACTTTAGCCTGAACTACATCACCGGTGGCACTTTTACGCTGTCCGGCAAGAAGCTCCGCCTGGGCATCCTGGAAAGTTCGATGAAGGTGGGTGGTCAGAGCAAGATCGGCACTTTTATCGTCCGCAAATCCAAGCCGGTCTTCACGACTGGCGTGCAGTCCAGCGCCAACATGAATGCTGGTAGCAACGTCATCTACAGGTTTGGCGTCACCGCCAACGGTGGCGACGTGGGTTTTGCCCGCCTGGTGTTCAAGCTCAACACAAAAGGTCTGAATGATAATAAGGCCAACATCTTGAACTTCAGCTTCCACGGCCAGTCCGGATTGGTAAGTAATCACCACATCTGGGGGCAGGCCATCACTGGCAAGCCCGCGGCCGTATACCTCAAGGGTACGGGCAGCCTCGGCTTGCAAAATGCCGACATTACCTCAATCACGGGCGTGAACGACGGGGCATACTACATCGTCGTCACGTTCGACAACGAGGTGATCGTGGCCAAGGGTAATACCGCAACTTTCACCCTGTATGCATTCATTGTCGGAGCAACCACTAACGACACACTGGTATCCGGTCTGATGGGAGACGACGAGTTCAACGAGGTGATCGTCGGATCTCTCTATGACAACGACAACGGGTTTAATAATACCTCGACCCTCGTCGGCCACTACTCCAAGGCCGGAGATTCACTGTTCGACGGCAGCGCTGGTAGCGGTACCAGTAATAACGAGTTCTTCGGCGATACCGTCGTCGACTGGGTGAAGTACCGCAATGTGGTATGGTCAGATCACTCTGGTGGCGTCTACGCCTTTGGTGTCGATGGTGCCGGAGTATCCTGGGTCCACAGCTACCCCAATATGAAGGGTAGCTCGATCGCCAACAAGGGCTACATCGTTGGTGCCTCTGGCACCTTCGATTGGACCAACGGCTACAGACTGGGGTTCAAACTGATCCCGTTCATGCTCAAGCAGTAAATTCCTTCCCTCCTATACAACTGGGAGAATCCTACCTCACAAAGGCGCCTCATCTTTATCAGATTGCAGGCGCCTTTTCATTATGTATAAGTTTTTAGGAATAAAACCTTGCATTCCTCAAAAAAACATGTAAAGTAGTAGTTGAATTAGCCCCCTCCAAATGCAAAATCGGATTTTTACAATGATTCTCGTGATTTATCCTCATATCTGAGGCTGAGTTTTATGTAAAAATATTTTTTAAAACAAGGCCCCGGATAACTCCCGAGGGTTTTTTTGTTAGATAAATTTTATGCCAGAATTAGAATCGCATAAATCAGTGGCTTCCAATGTACCACCTCCAGGCATGGAGTTGGATGGTGATATGCGCCTACCTCCAGTTGATGCATCAGGGATGCCAAAGGAGTTAAATAAGGCAGAAATGGCAGAGCAGGTTAGACGTATGTTTGCTTTTGTATTACAAACGCCAGAAGTTGGACATGATCCTGGTAAAAAAGATCCTGAATTATGGATGCATGGCGCTGATTGGAAAAAATTAGCTGCTTTTGCAAAAGAAGAATTAGATAGGTGCGGTAGAATTCCTTTTACAGTGTTATATGTTTTAAAGGATTTTTGGAATAAAACGCAGGAAAGTAGGGATAGAATTTCATCAATTTTAGGTTTTGGGAAGGTAACAGATAATCAATTAGCAATTCCGGATACAGTCGCAATTGATGACAAAATATGGTTAAGATTATATAAAAAATCCCTAAATATGAATAATGCGGAGGCCAGACGTTTAATAATTGATCAGGGGAGGGAAACAGCAAGGGATGTTGTAGTGGCAAGATTCTCCAAGGAAAGTCCGTTGCATGAAGATGAGATACCTGCTCTGGAAAATATGATTAGATCAATTACAGATGTAGAATTTATACGCGCAATTTTACCTTTTGCAGAACAAAATCCATGGGTTGCCCTAAATCTTTTAAATAACTTTGCCTTGGTTAATCCTAAAAAAAGAATTAAAGGGCTTGCTAAGAAAATTGATTTTACCAAAGTAATTACAAATTTATTGGAATCTGCCGAAAAAGATGAGGAATACGGCATGGAATTGGCAAGTGGATTATCTGAAATATTAAGCAATACTCATGTGGACCAGATCGTTACACAGGTTAAATTTAAGGATGTTGTAAAACGCGTAATGTCAGACCCCGTAAAGTATTCCAATATGTCCATGGCATTATTGAGTCATCCTGAATTTAATATGGAATCTATTTATTATTTAACAAAAAGGGTTGTTACTGCATATGAACAAGGTGAATGTGATATAAAATGCGTAAGTATATTAATAGAAATATCAGGATATTTATCAAAATTTATGTATGAACTTATACAAAAGGTATATAAGGAAGCAAGTGCTGGGCATATACACAGATCAGAGTTGAAAAAAATAATTTCCGATGAGGAATTTGAAACATGCAGGGTTATCAAATCTATTTCAGCAAAACTTAATAGAGTTGATAATGCAAATTTATGCAAAAATATAATCAGTGAAGCATATGAAGCAGCGCGCATGTTAAGGGAGCGTGGGTCAAAAACACTTATAAATAAATTTTACAAAGGATATATAGGCCAAGAGTCTGTTAATGTTGTAGATAGTAATTCAGGATTTGAGCCAGTGGCAGATCCGATAGCTATGGCTATAGGACATGGTTGTAGTGAAAAAGTATCACCATCTTCACCGGATACAGAATTAAATGATTCAAATGGCACAAGGGGTAAACCTAAAAGAAAATCAGAAAAACAAAAAAATAAAAAACCTCCGAGAAAAGCATTAGCTACACACGCTAAGGCAGAAAAGGTGCGCCTAGCCAAGAAAAGGGAGGGCTTACAATAATTTGGTTATATTTAATTAATTATTTCCCAGTTTCCAATAAAAAAACCGAAGCCCACTAATAGAGGTGCTTCAGTTTTTATGGTTAGTAGTGTTTTTGATGAAACCTTCCAGAGAAACGCTCCAGCAAAAAGAAATTAATTAGAAATTAGTCCATTTTACCATGCCTATATAATTGATTATCTAATTCCATTAAATAACCTTCGTATCCGCTTAATTCTGGATACTCATAAGCGGCTTCAATTTCTGGTAGATTTGGAGCTGCTTTTAATTCGTGTGATGGATCGATTATAGTTTTTGTTGGTGACATTTTGTTTGTTTTTTTGGTTAATTTATTTATTTGCTAAAAGTATTATAACACATTATAATAAATTATGCAAGCTTTTTCTTGACATAACATATATTTTCATCTAAAATGCACATAATTTAATAAAACATATGACTAAAAAACTATCACTCCAAGAGAAAACAATAAGACGAATTAGTCGCGCAGCTCAGCCATTTGAGGAGGAGGTACTAAAAAGGATAGGAGCTGTTGATGGCGTAATAGTGGAGCATCCTGGTGGAAAGTTTACGATGACACCTGAAGCAATGGTTACTATCCTTTCAAGGATTAAATACAGAGGAGCACTTGCTGAGAGGTAGAATTAATATGCTTATTTTTTGTGGCAGACGATAACCCCGACAGCCCCAACAACTAACATTCCTAGGCTAAGCAATTGCCCCATTGTAAAATATTGCCAAATAAACCCCACCTGCACATCCGGAGCGCGCCAGAATTCGGTTGTGAATCTAAATAAACCGTATAATGCCAGATAGCTAAATGTTACAATGCCTCTTTTTGGTTTACGATAAAATATAAAAAGTAATACAAGGGCCAAAATTAATGAAGACGCAGATTGAAATAACTGTGAAGGGTAACGCAGAATCCCATCACCAAAATCTACTCCAAGCCAATTAAAATTGGTATTTTCGATTATTCGACCTACGAGTTCACGATTTATAAAGTTAGCAATTCTGGTAAACATCAATGCTAGTGCAGTGGGTACTGCTATAACATCTCCAAGGTCAAAAAAGTTAATTTTATTTTTTTTGCAGAAAAAATAAAGAACGATAATTGAACCAATTAATCCACCATGAAAAGACATTCCACCATCCCACATTGCAGGGATTTTAGCAGGGTTGGCCATGAAGTATGAGAAATTATAGAAAAGAACGTATCCGAGCCTACCACCTATAATCACGCCAATAAGAAACAGCCAAAAAGCCATATTGAATATTTGATCGGAATCTTTAAATACTTTTTTTACCTTATTTAGCCGTATGGTTATAAAAAAACCGACAGTTAGAGCTACTAAATAGCTTATGCTGTACCAATGAATAGCTATTGGGCCGATTTGGATTGCTATTGGGTTGATCATGATTTCGTATTTATATTATGTTAGTATTATATAAGTTTTGAAGTTTAATTCCAAGACGCTATTGTCTGATATGCGTAGTGAGCCCCCCATACCCCCTAAAGGGGGAGTTCTCACGGGAGCAATTGGATAATTAATTCCCACTTTAGGGTAGGGGGCACACAGCGGAATTTAAAATAATTGTATTAAAAATGAAAATTCTCGGAATCGAAACATCCTGCGACGAAACCGCAGCATCGGTAGTGGAAGATGGCACGAAAGTGCTTAGTAATGTTATAGCGTCGTCAGTTGATATGCATGCGAAGACGGGTGGAGTAGTACCAGAGGTTGCTGCGCGTGAGCATATTCGTCAGATATCCCCAGTTGTTGATCAGGCTATAGAAGAATCAGGTGTGAGCTGGGACGATATTGATGCGATTGCTGTTACAGAGAAGCCTGGCCTCATTTCATCGCTTCTAATCGGCATTAATACCGCACAGACACTAAGCTACATACATAAAAAGCCATTTATTCCAGTTAATCACATTGTTGGACATATTTATGCGAATTTTTTGGAGCGTGAAGACGAGCCCCAATTCCCAATAATCACATTAACCGTATCCGGAGGGCATAATGAGATTGTTTTATTAAAAGGTCATCATGATTTTGAAATTATTGGCGAAACTTTAGATGATGCAGCGGGAGAAGCTTTCGATAAAGTCGCTCGCATGCTAGATCTTGGTTTCCCGGGAGGTCCCGTAATCGCAAAAGCGGCAGAAAAAGGGGATCCCACATATTTTAATTTCCCAAGAGCTCGTTTGGATAAAAATAATAAATACAATTTTTCCTTTTCAGGATTGAAAACTGCGGTTAAAACGGAGATACAAAAAAATGTAAAATATAAAAATGATAAATGTGAATCCGAAACCTTGCCTACCGGCAGGCAGGTCCGAAATCTGAAATCTGAAATCATCGCAGATGTGGCTGCGAGTTTTCAAATGGCCGTGGTAGACGTTTTATCCGACAAACTTATCGCCGCTGCAGAGGAATTTAATGCAAAAGAAATTCATTTAGCAGGCGGAGTTTCTGCAAATCAATTATTAAGAAGTGAGGTTGAAAGGAAATTGGACGGAAGTATTCCGCTACATTTTCCAAAAAAATTAATCTATTGCACAGATAATGCCGCTATGATCGCAGGTGCTGCATATTTTTTATACCAGAAAAGCCCTAATCAATTTAAGGATTGGAGAAGGTGATTGCATGGGGTATAATTGCGAGTAGTGGGGCGTGTTGTAGGGCGCCATTTCATTTTGTAGGGCGAATAGTGGACCAATTATATACCACAACTCGCCCAACAACTCGCCCAACAACCTGCCTGCCGGTAGGCAAGGCTCGCCCCACAATACGAATAATGAAAATAGCTCTATACAACATAGAATACTGTACTGGTATAAATGGCTCTATAAAACAATATTTGTTTAAATTTTGGCGATATTTTTGGTCATCTAATGTGGTTTTAAAGAAGATTTGTCGGTTTCTAAAAAAATTAAAAGCAGATGTAGTACTTTTAATAGAAGTAGATGGGGGATCTTTGCGTAATGGCTTTAGGTCTCAGGCAGAAGAAATATCAAAAAAAACAAGCTTACCCTTTTATTATTCTAAGTGTAAATATCACCCTAAATCCTGGCTTAGCAAACTACCTTTTTTAAGCAGTAACCATAATTCTATTTTTAGTAAAAATGAGGGGGAAATTAAAACACATTATTTAAAAACAGGGACTAAAAGACTGGTTCAGGAATATATTGTAAATGAGGTCAGTATTTTTATGGTTCATTTAAGCTTAAGTAAAAAAGAGAGATCAAAACAATTCACAGAGCTAGGTCGAATGCTAAAAAAATGCACTAATCCTTACATGGTTTGTGGTGATTTTAATGTTTTTGGTGGAATGGAAGAGGTGGTTGGATTTGCCGAAAAGAACAATCTCCGTATTTCTGAAACTAATGCAACTTTTCCTAGTGTAGATCCAATTAAAAGACTCGATTTAATAATGGCTCATGAAGATATTAAAATTAAATCAGTTGAGGTGGGGGACATCCAATATTCGGACCATTTGCCGGTAGTTGTGGAGATTGGGTAGAGGATAGCAAATTATTGCACCCTAACATAAATTTTATCTCGATATGGTTGAATAGGTAGTATTTGCCCTGCATGGAACATTATTTGGTCGTAACCTGAAGGCGCTGTGTATAATAATTTTAATTTTAATTCAGAATCGCCACCTGACGTTGTACAAATTTGTGCTGGATAATAACCTGCCTGTGCGCTTACATTGGAAAATGCTAATACATATACTATAGCTCCTTCGTATATTTCTGTATCGTCTACATCCCTTAAAGAAGCATTAATTCCTAGTGTTTTGTAGTTTTCATGAAATCCATTAAATCCAGATGGGAAGATCGGTACTACATCATCTATTGCCTCCCTCATAACTTCCGTGTTTATGGGAACCTGCTTATAAAGACCGGGGCTATTTTTGACAATAGGCATTACTTTTTCGAATTCGTGATTTCCAACATTAGGATAAGTAGGCATATGTCCTCCCATAATTATTTTTTCAAAGCTGCCATCCTTACGCTTTCGTATTTTTACAGGATAGTAGCCAATCCCTATTTCGTTTGTGGGTGCTTCGTATAATATAGCACCATCTTGCAAATCATCTTGAGCTGCAGCCTGAAAGGCAACATCTATACCTAGTCGATTTTGTTTCTTGGGTTCAGGAGCATCTGGTAGGCTGTCTCTAATAGCTTGAGCATCTGCAATTCTATAACCACCATTATAAGGCTCCCATATTTCAACACCATTATCTACATCTGCCTTTGTTGCTACTGAAAGCATGGTCATATTGCTACTTCCTAGTGCTGTTTTAACCTGAGAACGAGACTCATGCCATGTGACAGAGTCTGGATATACTATAGCCATTGGCTCATGATTTGTATCCGATTCTAGATGCATATTTTGTAATATTACAGTATATTATTATAGCATAAAAATAAGTATAATACAATTTATTCAGAAGGAGTGCAGGTGAAAATAATTTAATTTTGTAACAAAAATACAAATTATACGTTATATACTATATAGGCTTTTTATGTTATAATAAAATTCAATCTTATTCCTTAATCTTAATCCTTATTGTGGATCACCCAATAATTTTACTACTCCGGCATACTTGGCGATACGCTAAGGGCAAGCGTCATATTTTTATTTTGTATATAAGTTTTTTTGTGATAGCAATGTTCTTTATCTTTTGGAACCGGCTGTTATTGGTAAAATGTTCAATATAATTCAGCAGGGTGGGGATCCATCAGAATTATGGCGCAATGTTTTAAAATATTTATTAATAATGCTTGTGCTTCCTTTCGGCTTTTGGGCTTTTCATGGTCCTGCAAGGGTTATGGAAAGAAAAACTTCCTTTTATATAGAAATGAATTATAAAAGGGAGCTCTTAAAAAAAGCATTTTCTCTGCCTCTATCTTGGCATAGAGATCATCATTCCGGGGAAAATATAGATAAAATAAATAGAGCTAGCCAGGCTCTGCATCAATTTTCTGGGAATCTTTTTGAGATTGTGGAGAATACAACCCGGCTGATTGTAGCTTATACTGCACTTTTTTTTATTGTGCCTTTGGCGGCTGTAGCAGCCATAATAGTAAGTGTAATAACTATTGCCACAATAATTTTGTATGACCGCATAATTGTAAAACAATATTTGCAGATGTATGTTATGGAAAATAAAGTGGCTTCAGCTGTTCACGATTATATAAGCAATATCGTCACAGTAATTTCAATGCGTTTGGAAAAAATAAGTCTGGATGGCATTACCAAAAAGATTCTGAATATATTCCCTTTGTTCAGAAAAAATTCCATTATTAATGAGGTCAAATGGTTTACTGTAAGTGCGATTATAGCTCTTATGACACTACTTGTGTTGGGTGGACATATTTATTTTACATTAAAAAGCGGGAGTGTTCTTTTGGTAGGAACTCTTTATGCGCTTTATGCTTATTTGGAAAAAATATCAGGGACTTTTTACAATATAGCATGGAAGTACGGACAGATAGTTGAACAGTCGTCTTCTGTAAAAGCTGTAAATAATATAGAAAAGGCATTTAATAAACATAAAATATTACCTGCGTATGAATTGCCAAACGGCTGGCAGACGATTCAAGTCAGGAATTTATACTTTACTCATATCGATGAAGAAAAGCATCGTCACCATGTGGAGAATCTGAGTATGGTTATAAATAGTGGTGCGAGGATCGCTTTAGTCGGTGCCAGTGGAGGCGGTAAAAGTACAATAATGTCATTACTACGCGGTATTCATCATGCCGCACGGGGTAAAGTATTTGTGGATGGCAAAAAAATGCCGTATGGATTTCAGCATATTTACGATTATACAACTCTTATACCACAGGAACCGGAAATTTTTTCCGATACTATCCGTTATAACATTACAATGGGCCTTAATGTATCCGGTGAACAGCTTGAAAAAGCTTTGCACATGAGCCGTTTTAGGCCTGCTTTAAAAAGACTTAAAAAAGGTTTAAGTGCCCATATTGCGGAAAAAGGTGTGAATTTGAGTGGAGGAGAGAAGCAAAGACTGGCTCTGGCCAGAGGACTGCTATCTGCACGTAAACGTCCGATAATTTTAATGGATGAACCGACAAGTAGTGTGGATAGTAATAATGAGATTAAAATTTATGAAAGGATTTTTAAACAATATCCGGAAAAAACAATTATTGCCTCTGTTCATCGCTTACATCTTTTAAAAATGTTTGATTACATTTATTTAATAGATGACGGGAAGATTACTGAAGAGGGTGCTTTGGATGATTTGCTATTTCAAAAAGGAGTATTTTATAATTCATGGAAGGAATATTTCAAGACTCATAAGAAGCTGATATAACATGGGTTTTTCTCTACTTTTTACGTGGTATACTGTTGCAAGCGATATGATATCTTTTTATTCAGAGTAATATGCTAACAATTTCCAGTCTTACTCAATTTTACGGCAATCAAAATCTTTTTAAAGATGTGGATTTGAGTATTGGATCTAAAGAAAAAATAGGTCTTATTGGCAGAAACGGAACGGGGAAGACTACTTTTTTGAAAATTCTTTTAGGGGAAGAAAACCCTAAAGAGGGGAAAGTTGAAATGCCGAATGGATACCGAGTTAGATCTTTGGAACAACATATGAAGTTTTCTGAAAAGACTATTCTGGCTCAAGTATGTTCAGCTTTGCCTAAAAGTTCAGTTGATGAAGATTGGAAGGCTAAGTCTATTTTGATGGGGCTTGGTTTTATTACCGATGATTTTGGGAGGTCTCCTTCTGAATTTTCTAGCGGTTTTCAGGTTCGAATACGTTTGGCAGAGGCATTGGTTTCAGAGTCCGACCTTTTGCTTTTAGATGAGCCTACGAACTATTTAGACATTCTTTCCTTGCGGTGGCTTGAGCGTTTTTTAAAATCATGGAAGGGGTCTTTTATTTTAGTAACGCACGATCAGCATTTCATGGATTTGGTGGTGTCTCATACTGTTGTTATTCATCGCGGTAATATGCGAAAGATGGTAGGTGGGCCTTTAAAGCTTATACAACACATACAAAAAGAAGAAGAGGTGCATGAGAAAACTCGTAAAAATCAGGAAAAAAAGCAAAAAAAAGAGGGTGAATTTATTCGTAAATTCAGAGCAGGCGCCAGGAGTGCAGGCCTTGTGCAGTCGCGTATTAAAGCGTTGGCTAAACAGGACGTTAAAGAGAAGCTTGATGTTATTTCAACTATCAAATTACATTTTAGATCCATCCCTTGCAAAAGTGATTCCGTGGTTCAGGCTACAGATGTTAGCTTTGGTTATGAGCCGGACTTGCCGTTGATTCAGGATTTTTCTCTCACTACTTTTCCATCCGATCGTATTGCCATTATAGGGCGTAATGGAAAGGGAAAATCTACTCTTTTGAGGTTACTTCATCAAACTTTAACTCCGGATAGTGGCAAGGTTCGTATGCCGCCAACATTGGTGGTTGGTTATTTTGGGATAGATTCAATTCAGGAATTAAACCCAGATAAGACGATTCTTGAAGAGCTTATTGCCATGCCAAATACTTCTGAGCAAGAAGTGCGCAATTTATGTGGTTCTTTATTATTTAAGGGGGATGACGTTAAAAAGCGAATTAGTACTATCTCTGGTGGGGAAAAGAGCAGGGTATGTTTAGGCAAAACACTCCTTTCTCCATCTCAGCTACTAATGCTCGATGAGCCTACCAATCATTTAGATATGGAATCTGTTCAGGCATTATCGGCAGCTATCGAAAAATATGAAGGTACTGTTATTTTTGTTACTCATAACGAAGCCATGCTTTCTCGGCTTGCTACAAGACTGGTACTTTTTGACAATAACGAAGTCCGCGTACTGGACTACGGTTACGATAAATTTTTGGCTAAGGGGGGCTGGGCAGAGGAAGATGAGCAGGCTTTTAGGGCTTCTAGGAGTGATTCAGATCAGAAACAGCAATACTTGGATGTAAAAGAAGAACGAAAACAGCAGCGTCTTCTAAAAAAACAACTCTCTAATTTAGAGAAGGAAATTGAAAAGTTGGAAAAAAAGAAAGAAGGGGTTTCTCAGGCTCTACATGAGGTCTGCCTAAATAAAGATGTTGAGGCCATTAAAGAACAAGGTATTAAGCTGAAAAAACTTGAGGATTCTATTAATCTTAAATATGGGGAGATGGAGGAGGTGATGGATAGTGTGGGGGAGTGACGGGTGGTGTCACACGTTTTTCCCTGTTTATCGTAGCGTTTCGCGAAGATGGATACTTATTTTACCTTTGTTTTTGGGTTGGATAAGCGATAAATTCACTATGGCATTGCGTTTAACTAATAAAACGCCAATGACCACAGGTCTGTTTATATTATAATGGAAAAATGGGTAAAAATAAATTAAATTTAAAAATAGTTATTAACAACAAATTCGAATTGATCCAGAAAGAGTTGTTTAAAGTAAGACACATTATTTTGTTCATAAAAAAGAAGAACTGCCTTTTTATATTCTAGTTCATCAATGCTTCTATAAGAAAGAGGACAGGCTTTATTTGCCAATAAAACGGCATTCCCCATAAGTCGACTAGTCCTTTTATTTCCATCCAAAAAAGGTTGAATATAAGCAGTTAACAACATAACAATAACAGCTTTTTCAAATACATTTTCTATTTTACCAATCAGAGTGCAAGTATTTTTCATAGCCTCTGAAATTTGAAATTCATTATCTAACGGTCTATAACGAGTACCCGTAATTCCTACAAGACTATTCCTTATATTTTTTGATATTCCTAGATCATGAATTAAAATTGAGTGAACTTCTTCAATTTTCTTTACTGACAATTTTTTAAAAGATGATGTGTGACTATTAATAAAATCCAAAGCTTTTTTGTGATTTAAAATCATAATAGCATCTTCTTTTGAATGTCCCTTAGCTTCTTTTTTTTCCTTGATAAGCTGTTCTGTTTCTAGTAATGAATATGTGTTCCCCTCAATTTTTGAAGACTTCCAACTAAGCTCAATGGTCAACCTTTCAAGTTCTTTTTTAATAATTTCTTTTGGCAATTCAGCCATCTTTTTTAAATATAAATCATTGAGCTTATTCAAGTGGGATTTTTCTTTATCGGAAAAAATCGTTTTAAGATTTGAGAAAATATTAAAGTTAAAACTTTCATTTATTTCTCGCTCATCAATCTCCTTCTGGAAGTACTCATCAATATCAACTGACTTAATGATGGAATATAAATCTGAAAGCCTATAAGTAACAGCCCTGGCGGCCCCTTGTGAAGTGATAAAATTTAAAGCTATAAGTTCATTTAAATCTCGGTTAACCGTTATTTTAGTAACCGACCTGCCTTCTTCTTTAATCACTTCAATTAATTCGGAAATTCCAGTTGCTCCTTTTTTATCCAAAAAGTTAAGGATAATATCCTGTCTTTTATTTAGAGAAGATTGATTCATAATTTTATCGTATCATTTTTATGTTTAAATTGTATCATAAATGATATGTAAAAGCAATAGAAAAGACACCAGAAAAGGGGCCAACATCTGATTCTCCACTTAATTTAGCGGAAATGGTGTCACCGGTCAGAATTGAACTGACGACCTCAGGCTTATGAGATCGTTTGGCGTTGTGAAACGCTTATGGAACACCGACTTTTTGGCTTATATAAGACCTAAACTGGCAATCATAGGATGTGTTTTTGATAAAACACCAACGGCTAAAGGTCCATATTTATTATATAGGAAAAGTATTTAAAAAAACAATATTTTAATTAATTAGCAATTTTTCAAGATTTTTTTCTGAAAATAATATTGGATTTTTGATATATATTAATAATATTTTTCTAGCAACTTCTAAGACTCCTTCCATTTTTTCTTTTGAATATTTAGATGATTTTGCATATGGTGCTTTCTATGAAAACGATTTATTAAATATATTTGGTAATTTCCCTTGCTACAGCTTCAACCACAGGTACTGCAACAGCATTACCAAACTGTTTGTAAGCCTGCGTATCAGAAACTACAATTTTGAATTTATCATCGAACCCCATTAAGCTAGCGCATTCTTTTGGTGTTAATCTTCTTGGATTTTTCCCATACTGTTTAATTAATATTTCAGACCCATCTTTATAATACCGTGCACTAAGTGTTCTAGTAATATTTTGTTTTTTTGGATCTACTAGCCCAAAACCAAAGCCATTACCTTTTTTCTTATGTTTTGCAGCGTAATTTTGAAGATAATCCCATAACTTGTCAGATAACGTATATTTTTTATCAACTTGGTTTAAAAGTATATTAGCAATTTTGGGCTGATGATCAGGTTTTTTTGGAAACTTAAAATCAATATTAGGATATCTATCTTTCCTGAAGCCAACTAAAAATATACGCTCTCTATGCTGTGGTACATAATGCTGTGCATCAATAATTTCTGAAAAAACATAATAATCCTTTTCTAAATTTTTCATAATCACTTTATATGTATTTCCCTTATCATGATTTTTAAGATTTTTAACATTTTCCAATAAAAAGGCATTTGGCTTTTTTGCATCCAAAATTCTTTTAATTTCAAAAAATAAATTACCTTGAGATTCATCTTCAAATCCATGCTTTTTCCCAAGACTCTTCTTTTTAGATACACCAGCAATAGAAAAAGGCTGGCATGGGAAACCTGCCAAAAGAATGTCATGATTAGGAATGTCTTTGGACAACACATAATTAATATCATTACCTATCGGATGATCACATGAAAAATTAGCACGATATGTTTCAAGGGAATATTTATTCCACTCACAAGTGTATATACATTTGCCACCAGCTCTTTCAAAGCCTGTTCGCATTCCACCAATTCCTGCAAATAAATCTATAAAAGTAAAAGTATGATTTTCAGGTGAAAATTTATCTATTTTCTCTATACAAAAATCAAACATTTTATCAATAACAATCTTTTTTGGAACTGCTACCCCCTCTTCCCATCTATAAACAGTTCTTGGTGAATAGCCCGTAAGCTCAGATACTTCATGAAGCTTAAGACCTGCAAGTTTTCTAAGTTGTGTAAATGTTTTGTATTCCACTTGTTGCATTTTTGTTTCTGGGTTATTTTATGTCAGTATGTCAAAAAAATTCCCAGACGTAAACAAAAGCGAATTGACGGATTATTGTCTTTTCCGTACAAGATTAATAAATCCTTGAAAATCCATTAACCACTTCTGTTGATCAGGTGTATAAGTCGTATGAATTTCTTTAGGTATAACAAGTTGCAATTTACTTGTTTGCATTTCACTTGTTTGATCTGTGGTAATCCCAGGCTGCAAAGTTAGTAAATGTTTTTCTTCTATTCTTTCTGCCTCAGATAAAACCTGTCTCCACCTATCTTTACAGGAAGACTTTGAGCCAAGCATTGTTAATTTTTCAATCGGAAATTTCGGATCATGATATTTTTTAATATCAGGAAAAACAAAGTCTGGCTTCTTTTTACCATCTGTCGCCTTTCCTCTTGAATATTGTATCCCAATTTCCTGAAAAATATATTCGAGATGATTTTCAAGTGCATGCCCCATTCTGGATTTACGCCTATTCTGAACACTTAAAGAAAAACCGATAAATTCATCTACGTCATCATTATTCTTGCCAAACCCTTGTTTAAGACGACCAGAAACAATATGTCCTTCAAGTGTACGGAATAGTTTTTCTTCGTGCTCAATCCACGCTAATAAAATTTCATCAGGAGAGGTAAGTGCATCTGCCTTACCAAATGTCTCCCTAGCAAAATCTGAAAATGTTTTAGTTTTTGGAAAAGTTCCATCAAATTTACTAAGCATTGCCTCAAGAAAACTATCATCAGTCTCTGTAATCTCAATTCCCAATTCTTCAATGATCATTTTCGAAGCAAAACTTAATTGAGCATCTTTTTCAGACAAATCCTTTAACTCAAATTTACCAGTTAATTCTTGTGGCAAACCAAAAAGCCAAATAAGCTGATTTTCAGCAGTACTTCCTTTTTTGGCAGACATTAACATTACAGAGCCATCTGATCGTTTGCCAAGGATTACCAAATTCTCTTCATCAAATTTTTCAGTTACAGAGTTACTTGGAAAATATAAACGATATTCTGACCTAGTTGGATGTTTCTCGCGAGCATCGTACCACGTATGCAAGCGTA